>Ga0265293_10002938_pt1 | contig 32772 bp, 25 predicted proteins | sample Munlanlewell138R_FD_192505 | JGI IMG/M metagenome (GOLD analysis project Ga0265293, IMG submission 192505) | Leachate microbial communities from a municipal landfill in Southern Ontario, Canada - Leachate well 138R | ecosystem: Engineered > Solid waste > Landfill > Unclassified | place: Canada... | reverse complement strand
TTGCTGTACAACCGGCTTCCAGTGCTTTAATTATATACTCGTGATGGTACCGGTCAACAGTAGTAACAATAACTGCATCTGGTTTAGAATTTTCAATCATCTCATCAAAACTTTTATATACAGGGAAATCATTCCCTGCCTTTCTTTTCATAAGCTCAGCTCTTTTCCAGTTAGGGTCATAAACTCCGACAAGTTTTGCATCATCCTTATAATTCTGAGCTATAGGTAAAGCATACATATGCATTCCTCTACTACTAGCTCCTACGATTGCGTACTTCTTCATTCTTATCATCTCTCCCCTTAAAAAAACATTTTACGCTTTACTTCTTCACACTATTTGTTATCTGCTATTTTTTGCTGTTTGTTAAGTACTGATAGTGGATTTTGCTTGTGGCACTCTTCTATTACTGCGATTTGCTGACGCACCTCCTCAAGTGTTACCTCCAAGGGAGTACCTTCTGTCAGTGTTCTATAGAGCATATCATAATATTCTCCTGTCATTGTCAGCACCATATCGCTTTGCTCCTCGGGTACTTTCCAGCTGTCTTCATACCAGGTAAGCGTCTCTTTGCAATAAGCAGGTGTACCATCCTCTGTTTCCAATGGCTGCCTAAAAAGCTTCTGATTTGGGGCTTCATCAGCTTTGAAATATTTCCAATCAGCCTGTGTCATTGTTCCCTTAAAACCTCCTCTTGATCCTTGAATATTATATGTGAAACAGGGGTAAGCACAGCAGCTCGATATCTCCAGATCAATCACAGGTCTTCCCTTACCTGTCAAAATTATTTTTACATAATCTTCTGCATCCCCAAATGTATTTACCCTGTCCATAATACACTTAACTTGCGGCATAATGTCAGTGCCAAAAAGCTGAAGGGCCTGATCCAGTGGATGCGGTCCGGTATTCAAAAGACTACCTGCATAATTTTCCTGAAAAGTCTGCCAATCCCACCTTCTGCTAAAACCATTAAATGATACACTTATTTGTATGATACGTCCCAAAACACCTAAATCAATTACTTTTCTGACTTGCTTAAAATATGGCGCAAATCGTGACTGTTGAAAAACAGTCAGTAATTTCTCTGATTCTTCCGAAGCTTTAATAAGCATGTCAACTTCTTCCACTGTGCGAGCTAATGGTTTTTCACACAAAACATTAAATCTGCTATTTAAAAGGTCAAGCGTAATTGGTACATGCTGTTGACTGTAGCTGGCATTCACAACCAAATCAATGTCATCTCGTTTGAGTAAACTGTGATAGTCCTCATAAGTATCACATCCGAATAGTTCCCCAGCAGTTTTACGACGCTTTTCCAATTGATCTGCTACTGCAACAACCTGGTATTTCTCCTGCCCGCTTAGAAAATACCTGCCATGTATACTTCTTCCACTTCTTCCCTGCCCTATAATTGCAACTTTGATTTTTTTCATTTTTTTCTACTCCTCATATTTAAAATTGTAGTTTCAAAAATTTAAAGGCTTTTACAAAGTGAACTTCATTCTTCTGTTTTAATTTTATCCTTTAATCCAAGTAGTTTGATAGCATTTCCACTTAATATCATATCTTTTGCTTGCTCAGAAATCTCTGCATTCAAAACATCTTCGGGCATAACCCCTTCTCCTCCATAAAGAATCTTATCTTCACCAGATATGTTCACTGCATGAGTAATAAGAGCAGAAGGTGTCGTTGGAGGAAAAAATCTTGGAGCAAAATATCCTAAAAACGCTGTATCAAGATAAACATTTCTGTGCTTTGACGCCAAAAGAGTCGCTGTGTAAATGAAGTTTCCACCTAAATGGGCAATGATAAATTTTAAATCTGGAAAATCTATAGCGACTTCATCAATATAGATAGGATCACAATATTTAACCAATAAGGGGACATTTAACTCGTAAGTATTTTGCCCAAGATCCACCATCCCTGTATGCCATGTAATCAAAAGATCTAGTTCTTCGCATACTTCATAGATGGGATAGAGCCTTTTATCATTCATATACACATGTTGATCTAGTGGCTGGAATTTTACTCCTTTTATTCCCCAATTGTTTACCGCCATTTTTAACCTGTGTATTTCATGATTTATATCATTTTCTACTTCTACCCAGTGAAAAGAAACACATTTATCAGGGTTGTTATGTGCAATTTGTCTTCCTCTTAATGAATCTTTGCGCCCTACTGTTAGGAGCACGGTATAATCTACACCCCATTGTCTATTATCTTCTAACACAGTATTTCGAGGATGTTCATGAAAATTAACTATAAACTTATTATTTACCATTATGAGCCTCCTTTACCCAAAGAGCAAGTGTTAAGTAGCTACCAAATTAACTGTAAAGTTCGTAGGAATAGTAACTATCAATACGAATTTCTGCTTCTATCAGAATATACTACAACTTCAGTATTATTTTACAGTATAGATATTGTATATTCATCAGGCGTTTCTTTTAAGACAGTCATTCCTTTTTATCTATCCTTAATCTGAACATTTACAAGTGTTTCTTAAAAAACTCAAATGCTTTATTCCCACCAAACGAATGCTGCCCAGGGAAAATATCAGCCCAAAGATACTCCTCAACGCCTGCAGCTTTGTATATTTCTTTAACACCTTCATATCCCTTTAATAGATCCTGTATATAAAAACAATTATCGAATATTCCCATTTCTAACAAAAGCGGTCTTGGTGCAATTAAACCTGCAATTTCATCTGTATCAAAGTATTTATATATGTTAGGGACAATTTGCGACCCACAGCAATTTGCCCTTTCTATACAAAATCCTTTCCAAGGATTAATATATCCCATTATGTCTGCCGCTTTAATTCTCTTATCCAAAGCACTTGTAAAAGTGGTATTTGTACCTCCACCACTTAAGCCCATCATTCCAATTCTTCCTGAATCTACTTCTGGTCTAGTTTCAAGGTAGTCTATACAACGCATAGAGTCCCATACATTTAAAGTTAAGGTATATATTCCAATAATTGAACCTTTCATATAGTTTACATTGCAAGTGTCACGACCCGGGAAAGGATCACGTCCATCACTTTTTTCACCATATACCCTAGCTCCCGGAACAATAGTTAAAAATCCTGCCCTGGCCATTTGCTCACCATAATTATGATTATGTGTCATTATATTAGTCACATGTCCGGGTGATGACCTAACCCCTGCAATCGGTAGTATTTCATATATACGTCGCTGGTAACAAGCCTCCCCAACAAACTGCCGCTTACTGCATCTTTCAGCCTCAATACAGCATCTGAAAACCTCAGTTGAGATATTACGGCCATTTTTACATTATTCTTTTTGCTGGCATTAATCATGCTGTCAGCTTCTTCTAGACTTATAGCCATTGGCTTTTCCGTTATTACATGCTTTCCTGCATTTGCCGTCATAATGGCCAGAGGCGCATGTAAACCACTTTGGGTACATATGCATACATCATCAATATTTTCATCCGTCATCATATCTTCTACTGAAACATATACCCTTGTCCCAAACTTTTTTGAAAACTCCTCCCGGGCTTCCTTGTTTACATCAGTTACTCCAGTTAGCTGTATGCCTTTAACCCTTAAAACAGCATTTGCATGCCAGTTTGAAATTGTACCACAGCCGATTATACCAAAGCCCAAAACCTTTCTCTTCATGAGAACACCCTCTTACCTTTTAGCAAAATGTTTCCTTTTTCACTTTGCGCATAGCTTTTTCAACTTCCTCCACATGTTTTTCAGATGCAGTCTCATACGGTTTTCTTATTAGTTTAAGCATCTGTGATTCAATGCCTGTTTACGTGAATTAATTGGCTCCACGCTTTCTTTCCATTTCCATCAATACACTCAACACGTATCGTGCGGTTAAGTGGATGTATCTTATTAGATGCTTCGGTTATATATTCTCCTTCAGGAGCAAATATATGAGATCCTGTCCAATGGGAATCCGGGTGAAAAATAATATGTTTTACAGGCGAAGTTTTTATATGTATACTCTCACCATCTATTTCGATTTGTTTTATAGCAGGATCCTGAGAACAGTAAAAACGCCCCTTTTTTATGCTTTCCAGTAAACTGGCATGAGTAAATTCAGGGCTATTTACCATAATAAAGCCGCCAAACAGCTCGCGGGTATATCTGTGAGTATCTTCAGTGGCAAAAAGTAATGGAGCAACTCCTTTAGTTGATATTACATCTATGTAAGATGATGCGTCCCCATTATCTTTCTCAACAGCGCAAAGTGAATTGTATATTTCAACTCCATCATATTCTTTCAAGTCATATAAATCTTGATGACTCATATACGACCAGTGAGGATGTGCTACTATGGAAATACCTCCCTGCCGTCTAATGTCATTAATAGCATCTTGGGGACTTAATGAATTATTTTTTTTCAATATTGATTCAATACAAACAGCAACAATATGACAGGCTCTCCTTGAATCCCCATAAATGAAATGATACTCACAGCCTCTGAAAATAATCATCCCTTCACAAGATATTTCATCTGCCAATTGCCAATGATCGGTTATGGATAAAAAATCATATTCCGCTTTTTTAAATATTTTGATGCATTCTTGTGGGCTTTTTACACCATCGGACATTGTTGTGTGTGTATGAAGATTTCCCTTATACCACCCAAATTCTTGATTAAATAATTGCCGATTAGGCATATCTAAATCCCATCCTTTCGTTAATAAATTTCTAATACTCACTTATACATTTTCTGCCAAGGATATTTGCTATGACAAGTTAATGCTCACATTCCTCATATATTACATCATTTCTCCTAGATGCTAATGTTTGTTTAAACATATGATAGCATTCCTCCAACAACTTACATTCATAAAACGCGTAATGCTTGTAACATAAAGCTTAATCAATCAGTTCTTTGAGTACTATAGGATTATTCTTTTGCTTCTCTGCTGGAGTGTGTTTATAAAAAGATTTATAAATACACTCCAGCAGAAAATGTATGTAAACCACTAGCAATAAAGTTTATTACACGTATTGCTCTGGATAATCTTCAGCTCTGTTGTTTTCATGAAATTCTAAGGAACGCTTAAAATAATCATCTAAAAGCTCAACCTGAAATTCTCTTACCATTTCCATAGCACTGATTCCATTAATCTCACTAGTTATTAACACGGCTCCAAGGTGTCCTGGGTCATGTATAGTAACTCCATGACCATATTTCTGCTTCATATTCCATAACCTTTTTCCATTAAAGTCAAGATGCGCTAGTGCATAGTCAAGATTAATAGTTTTTGTGAAATAACTAAAATAGCTGCTGCTTCGTCCAATTGTTTCGCCTACTGGAGAGACAATTGTACTTTCACCATGCCCAAAAGCGGAAACAAAATAAGAACGACATGAGTAAGCCCAATAATTTTGCATTATACTACCGTGATAGTTTGAAGAAAAAACAATGATTTCAGGTCTTTCCTTTTCGTATTTAGCTCTTATAGGTTCAAAGTTTAAATCAAAACAAATTGCACATCCAATTTTACCAAAGTCACACTCAATGATTGGTATATTTTTCCCACAGTAAATATTGCCATACATTCTTTCAGTTTCAACTACATGGTTCTTATTGTAAATACCATCTATTTTACCTTTTCTATTAATCAAAATTATTGAGTTTCTGAACGAACCATCAGGCACTTGCCTGATGGTAGAATATGCAATATTACAATTGTTATTAATTGCAATAACACGATAAAAGTCTAATACTCTTGCCCCTCTGTTAATAAAATACTCATTTCTATCTCTTGCATGTAAATTTGCAGGTCTGTCACATGCTTCTGGAAGTACAATAAAATCAGGTTTTTCTGGAAGTACCTTTTCAACTTCTTTTGCCAATGATTCTATCATCTTATTAACCGCATTATCATAACCAAATTTAACATCCACCGATATAGCGTTTTTTCTACCTAATATGCTTATCTTTACATTTCTTGCCAAACCAGATCATCCCCTTTCTGATTCAAATTCAAGGTTACTTCTTAAATCAAAACAAGCTTTAGACTTACTTAAATTTTGCTTTTTATCTCCCAAACTAGAAGCATTTCTTTTAGCTTAATTAAAAGTCCTCTTTACATGATTCCCATTCTTCCAAGCTGCAAAATTGTTCTGGTAGTATAGAACACTGCTCTGTTGCTTTTTCTTGAAGATATTTCAGTGTTGAGCACTTGATAGTATTATATGGAAATATTGTATTGTGTTTTCTGTTTTTATTAAAGTTTCACCCCTTTATTTTTTACGAAGAGTTACTTTTTTTTTTCGAGAGACAGCGGGTATAGTTCATAGGATATAGTTCATATACCCACTGTCCTTAATGATAGTAGTAACCTTAATAATGTTGTTTTAATACATAATTTTAATTTCGAGACCTGTCATAAGCATTCTGTCGGATTTCTAAAGCTCTATCGACACCTATTTCTTTAAGTGTTTCTAATACTTCATCCCAACTGTCCATAGATTTTTCACCTATAACATACTGTGCATCAATTTGAGCCATAAAAGTTAGAAGGTCTGCTTCAATAATCGCTAATTCCTGCTGTTCATCTTCCGTAAAGCGAATAAATTCTGAGTATCCCTGTGTCATATAAGGAAAATAGTGCTCTTTACAATGCGGTCCTTTTAGATGATTATATTCACCAGTTATTATATGATCCAGTATTGGTGCATATTCCATAAGCGGAGGTAGATATCTTGGCCATGTTCCGGCACCACCTGGTGTTACATACGTATGAATGTATTGATTCATTGCCATATCCTTATCTCTATCCGGAAAATTATTCCTGTAACTAGCTCTTTCATAGTAGTATTCTCCATCTACTTCCTCTAAATGGTAATGCATATCTTCTATCCCAAACCACCCTGCAATACCTCCTAATCCATTTTCATACTTATTTACATCTGGCTGGTAAAATACATCAATCCATCTCATAGTAGCTTCAGGGTATGGATTTTTTATAGTCAATGCTGCGACTCCTATCGAATAACCACTATCCATTGGAGTCATTTTTACGTTATTAATTGGTGACGTTAGTGGTGGTAATATAAGAACCTCCCGTGCTCCTCCAACTCCATACATATTAGGGCCGGTCACATGAACACCAATCAGTCTTTGTTCGCCTTTTGCTAATAGCTCTTGCGTTGTCTGGGAAAACATCTCGTTATCAATAAGTCCTTCGGCAAACAGTTTTGCCAAATATGTGACATATTCCCTATATGCAACTGTCATTGGAGAAAAAATCACCTTATCATCAATAACATTGAATCTTCCACCTCCTGCATCTCCAAAAGCAGAAAGCAATAATCCATGCGGCATACCCAAAACAGACATGGGTATTATGTCATCTTTACCGCTTTTATTGGGATCGCCATATTTAAAAGCGCGTAAAACTTCATAAAGCTCATCTGTATTTGTAGGAATTTCCATTCCAGTATTCTCTAAAAAGTCGACTCTAATATGTATTAAACCTCCTGGAGATGTTGGTGTAAGTGCGATAGAAGGCAATGAGTATATATTACCATCCAAAGCGGTAAGACCTTCTCGTATATTTCCAACATTTCCTTTTCCTTCATCCATTAATGACAAAAGATTCGGTGCATAATTTTCTATTAGAGTATTCAATGGTAACAACATTCTTGCCTGAGTTCCGTATGCCATTTCATCAGGTATTGTAATAAATGCTCTGAGAAAGAGATCTGGAAGATCCCCACTTGCAAAAGCTAGATTTTTTCTTTCTGTATACCCATCTTGTGGCACTAAATTATATACTAGTTTGATATTAGTTAACTCTTCCATTGCCTTCATTACATCCAATTGCGACCAATCTGACTGTAATGAAGCCTTTGCCCCCATAACTTTTATTGTAATAGATTCATCTACTATAGGATACCCGGTAGCATTAAAATTATCTTTTGAAACGATTTCTTCTGTTTCTTTAAATTCTAAACTACTCATACAACCTGCAAATAATGCAAATGTAAAAATAAATGTTACAAGCAATATAAAAAATTTCTTCATAATTATATTCATTCCTTTCGCTTCGCTCAAGGCGTAAAACTAATTAAAAAAGTTACCTTCGAGCGTTAATAATTTTATAATCAAGCCTTTATGGGTTCCGGTACACAACAAGTCACGAGGGTGAGTGAGCGCCTAACTTGTCAGATGACCGCATAATTATATGTGTAGACCGCATTTCCAAGCAATAATAAGTATATCTTTGAGTATCTTTAATTCATGGCTCTATACTGAACGACTTTTATTTTTTTATATAATGATACTCAAGTACACATATAATTTAGTGAATCTTAACACGCTAATATTTAAACACACCCCCCTATTATTATTTTGTATTCCTCATTAATTTCTCCGAATACCTCCTTTCTTAAAAAATAGTTTACTACAAAGGCTAAATAATTTAATAAAATTTATTAACATTTCTTGTTCAACTTAATATTTCTTATCCAGCCAATCCATGAAGTAGATATGCCTTTTGCTACATCATTTGCCTGTTTATACTACTTTCATTAAAAAATTTTCTCTATAAGCTCCATATTTCAAAAATCATTCATAGTCCTGTTACTCTTTTTATTCTCATCAATTTTCAAAATAGTATATTTTCAAAATTGATTAAGGTAAAATCCTTATAATTTATTTCTGTTAACCTTTTAATGAACCTATCATTATACCTTGCACAAAATACTTTTGAAGAAGTGGATAAAGCAATAAAACTGGAATTGTAGAAACTATCATAACTGCATATTTAATTAACTCCACTATATTGACCTGTGTGAGCCAATCATCTAATTCATCCCCTGTCTGCATCATCTCAGCTTTCATTTCCTGTAAAATAAGAATTTCCCTCAAAATTAACTGAAGAGGGTATTTACTTCTATCAGAAATATAAATTAATGCAAGAAAAAATGAATTCCAGTGTCCAACTGCATAAAATAACAGCATAACAGCTATTATTGGTTTTGATAACGGAAGAACTATACTGATAAACATACGTGTAATAGAACTTCCATCAATTGATGCTGATTCCTGAAGTTCCATAGGGATATTTGTTTGAAAAAATGTTCGTGAAATTACAACATTCCACATCCCTACAGCATTCGGTATTACCAGTGCCCAAACTGTATTTATCATACCAAGATTCTTTACTACTAAATAATTTGGTATTAATCCTCCTGAGAAAAACATAGTAAAAGAAAATAATATCATAAAGAAATTTCTGCCAATAAAATCCTTTCTGGAAAGTGAAAAAGCACATGTCAGTGTAACAAAAAGATTTATTGATGTACCTAACAAAACGTAAAAAATTGTGTTTTTATATCCCATAAGTATATCCGAATTTTGAAATACGCGCCTGTATCCATCTGTTGTGAATCCTTTAGGTAATAGCCATACTTGGCCAGTTGTCACCATAAAAGGGTCACTGAATGATGCATTTAATATAAATAACAAAGGATACAAGACTAAGCCTAAAATTATACTAAGAAAAATCATTACTACTAGGTGAAATATTTTATCTTCCATGCTTTCTTTCATTTTTATACCCCCTTACCAAAGACTGATTTCTGCAACTTTTCTGGAAATTCTGTTCGCTAATATAAGCATAATGAAGTTTATTAAAGAATTAAATAAACCAACAGCTGCCGAAAAACTGTATTGGGCTTGGATCATTCCTGTCCTGTAGACATACGTGTTTATTACATCTGAAGAACTCATATTAAGAGGATTTTGCATCAGAAAAATTCTTTCAAATCCTACACTCATAATTCTTCCAATATTCAATATGAGAAGTATTACTATAGTTGGAAGTATGCCCGGTATATCTACATACCATACACGTTTCAGCCTTGTTGCCCCATCTATTATAGCTGCTTCATGTACTTCTACACTTATTCCTGTTAGTGCAGCTAAATATATAATAGAACCCCACCCCATACTTTTCCATACTCCGGTCCAAACATAAATGCTTTTAAATAGCTCCGGTCTGGTTATGAATGGTATCTCCCTGCCTCCAAATAATCTTATAAAATTATTTATCAATCCACTGGCGGGGGACAAAAAAGCAAATATCATTCCAACAAACACCATTGTTGATATAAAATGTGGTGCATACGTTACCGATTGTACTATTCTTTTAAACCTATTATACTTTACAGTATTTATCATTAACGCCAGTATAATGGGTGCTGGAAATTGTGCTACCAGCTGATATAAATTGATTGACAATGTATTCCATATAAGCACCCAAAAATAATATGAGTTGCAAAACCTTTTTAAGTGTCTAAGTCCTACCCAAGGACTGTTTAGAATTCCTAATCCCGGATTATAATTTCTAAAAGCTATCTGAACTCCATACAAAGGAAAGTATTGAAACATGATAAAATAAACAAAAGCTGGTAGTATAAATAAGTATAACTCATAGTTATAAAAAATTTTTTTTAAGGTTTTTTTAGTGTTTTTCGAAGCTAAAATTTTAATACCGCGTCCTGTCATTTATTTAACTAAGCTCCTTTCAAATTTATTTCGTTTTAATATTACTAGATATTTTAAATTCTGTATATGTGTGAAAATTACTCTGATATGTTTTTCTTTACATATCATTTTAAATTCGGAAATACTTTTTTCGTGATACATAAAATAAAGAATCGAAAGCTACGGGTAGTTATAATCAGCAGGTTTTGTTTATGAACGTTGGTCTTGCTCCCATTTGCCTAAGGCATCTGTTCATTATTGTTTTGTTCATGAAATCTGAGGCTGGGGACAGGAATTTGTGAAATAGAATCCCATTTTTTTTCGCATTCTTTTGCCACGGAGGGATACTGGAAATCCAAAAATATCTTTGTCCCAGTTACCTCCTGTATATACTCAGTTGTGCAAGGACGGTAAAAGGACATTACATATAGTTTTTACCAGAATCATGTTGTAAGACAAGCTGTTTTGCAGTAGGTTAGACATGATATGGTTCAGGGAAAGATTCATATCAGCATAATTTTCTAGACGAGCAAACCTGCAGACACGACAAATTAAATTTCAGGTCGGCATTAAATTCACAAAATTAAATTCGCCCATGCGCTCTCTGCATATGCGAATGCAAATAATCATCAGGTTTAATCTGTGGCAAACAATTCATCCAATCCGGTTTCCAAAATAGCACTTAGTATGCATGCTTTAAAATATTGTTTCGTATTGTGGATAGGTCTTCTTTCCTTGGCTTGAGTAAATTTCCAGATTGTCTTGTCGATATGGTTTGGTGCGCAGCTTAAGAATCTGCTCTCGATTGGAATAATAAAGCTCCTTTATCACAGAGGGTCAATTTTAGACTATCATATACACCGCAGCAGTTTACTCTTTTTATGCAAAATCCTTTCTAGTGGTTAATATATCTCATAATGACTACATCAAATGCCACCTTCATATAATCAAACATACTTTTCAATTAGGCTAAAGCTTTAATAGGTCTTTGACATGTACAGATTTTCCTTCTTTTATAGAAATGTTAGCTGCCACACCAATAATAAGTGACATTGCTCCAGCTCTTGAACCTGCTGCATATTTTATATCGATCAGGATAGTTATCCTTTAAAAGTATTTTAAGCATAATATCATCTGAACCACCATGACTTCCAGATAATCTTGGTACCTTAATATAAATTTCATCGCCATTCCTGTTATATACTCTCAAATTATTGCTAGTAGCTCCTGTATAAGCATCAAAAGACCTTTTATGATATTCATCAACTTCCAGCTTGGCTCCCGATCCATTTATAGCCATTTTGTATCCTTCATAGGGTGAATGTGCAGTTAGAGAGTAACTCATGGTAGCACCACCAGATTACTTAACATTCATACTGACAGTGTCGTAAATATCAATCTCCTCTGCAAACACACATCTATCCCTGTAATACCCATCCACATTCTCACAATCAAGATACATGTCCTTGTATTTAGGCTGGTTTATGTCCATATAAAAGCTGAAGTGCCTTATCTAGTGGATGAGGTCCGGTATTCGAAAGACTACCTGCATAATTTTCCTGATTTTTCTGATACTTTAATAGCAAATCAACTTCCTTTACCTTCCGGGCTAATGGCTTTTCGCACAGTACATTAAATCTTTAAAAGTTCAAGCGCTATTGATACATGCTGTTGACTATACCTAGTATTAACAACCAAATCAATGTCCTCTCGTTTGAGTAAACTGCGGTAGTCCTCATAACTATCACATCCAAATAGTTTCTCAGCAGTTTTATGACGCTTTTCCAATTCTTCTTCTACTGCAACAACTTGGTATTTATCCTGCCCACTTAGAAGATACCTACGTGTATACTTCTGCCGCTTCTTCCCTGCCCTATAATTGCAACTTTGATTTTTTTTATTTTTTTTTACTCCTCATATTTAAAATTGTAGTTTCAAAGATTTAAAGGCTTTTGCAAAGTGAACTTTATTCTCCTGTTTTAATTTTATCCTTTAATCCAAGTAGTTTGATAGCATTTCCACTTAATATCATATCTTTTGCCAGCTCAGAAATCTCTGCATTCAAAACATCTTCAGGCATAACCCCTTCTCCTCCATAAAGAATCTTGTCTGCACCAGATATATTCACTGCATGAGTAATAAGTGCAGAAGGTGTCGTTGGAGGAAAAAATCTTGGAGCAAAATATCTTAAAAACGCTGTATCAAGATAAACATTTCTGTGCTTTGAAGCCAAAAGAGTCGCTGTGTAAATGAAGTTTCCACCTAAATGGGCAATGATGAATTTTAAATCTAGAAAATCTATAGCGGCTTTATCAATATAGATAGGATCACAATATTTAACCAATAAGGGGACATTTAACTCATAAGTATTTTGCCCAAGATCCACCATCCCTGTATGCCATGTGATCAAAATATCTAGTTCTTCACATACCTCATAGATGGGATAGAGCCTTTTATCATTCATATACACATGTTGATCCAGTGGCTGGCACTTTATTCCTTTTATTCCTCATTTGTTTACCGCCATTTTTAACCTGTGTATTTCATGATTTATATCATTTTCAACTTCTACCCAGTGAAAAGAAACACATTTATCAGGATTATTATATGCAATTTGTCTTCCTTTTAATGAATCTTTGCGCCCTACTGTTAGGAACACAGTAAAATCTACACCCCATTGTCTATTATCTTCTAACGCAGTGTTTCGAGGGTGTTCATGAAAATTAACTATAAACTTACTATTTACCATTATGAGCCTCCTTTACTCAAAGAATAAGTGTTAAGTCGCTACTAAATTGACTGTAAAGTTAGTAGGAATAGTAACTATCAATACGAATTTTCTGCTTCCATCAGAATATAACTACAGCTTCGGCATTATTTTACAGTATGGATATTGTCTATTCATCAGACATTTCTTTTAAGACAGTCATTCCTCTGTACCTGTCCTTACTTTGAAGATTTACAAGTGCTTCTTAAAAAACTCAAATGCTTTATTCCCACCAAATGAATGCTGGCCGGGAAAAATATCAGCCCAAAGATATCCCTCAACACCTGCAGCCTTGTATATTTCTTTAACTCCTTCATATCCCTTTAGGAGATCCTGTATATAAAAACAATTATCGAATATTCCCATTTCTAACAAAAGCGGTCTTGGTGCAATTAAACCTGCAATTTCATCTGTATCAAAATATTTATATATGTTAGGGACAATTTGCGAACCACAGCAGTTTGCTCTTTCTATACAAAATTCTTTCCAAGGGTTAATATATCCCATTATGTCTGCAGCCTTAATTCTCTTATCCAAAGCGCTTGTAAAGGTAGTATTTGTACCTCCACAACTTAAGCCCATCATTCCAATTCTCTCAGTATCCACTTCCGGTCTGGTTTCAAGATAGTCAATACAACGCATAGAGTCCCATATATTTAGAGTTAAGGTATATGTTCCAATAATTGAACCTTTCATGTAGTTTACATTGCAGGTGTCACGCCCAGGGAAAGGGTCACGTCCATCACTTTTTTCACCATATACCCTTGCTCCCGGAACAATAGTTAAAAATCCCGCTCTGGCCATTTGCTCACCATAATTATGATTATGTGTCACTATATCAGTCACATGTCCAGGTGATGACCTAACCCCTGCAATAGGTTCTTTTCCATATGGATTATGTCCCGGGCTGCAAACAATAGCTGAATTTGATCCGTCAGCTTTCATATCTTTAGGACGAAGTACATAGCAAGGAACAGACATAAATTCTTCCGAATCAAACACAACTCTTTCTCTTATAATATCACCATCCACAACCGAATATTGTACCTCAGCGTTAAGATCCACTCTTTTAGGGAATGCACCCATTAACTCAACTAATTTGGGGTAGGATTTTTCATACCATACTAACCAATCCTCCTGAGTTGTTCCCTTAAAAGCCAATTCAGGCTCCCATTCACTAATTCTTTTATTCCAATACTCATTCATTGAAAAATTTCGTTTATTCATAATTCTTCTCCTCCGATCTATAATAACTTCTGATATATGATAAATATATTTTCTCATGACTGTTATCTAACGCTAGTTAAAAACTATCTATTTTCCAGCTTTGTGGGTTAATATCCCAATAATAAGGTCAGCAACTTTTCTAGCTTCTTCAGGTGGTATAATTGGTTCAGTGTAATTTTCAATAGAATCAATGAGGTTCCTTACTTTATCTGCACACGCTTAACTAGCAGGAAGTTAAATTTCAGTTTGTAAAGTATATCAGTGAGCATTAACAATAGACAGGTAGTGTTCACTTGCATTAAAACTACCGCCACTGTACGCATAAAAGTCATCATCCAGATCAAAAGTACCATCTGTTACTCTGGTCCATTTTGCATGGCAAGGGTGATATGATTTCATGGTCTCCCAGTTTAAATAGTTTTGCGAACCATTTGATTCCAGTACTCCGATAGCCATTTCAGGTAAAGGAGACAGGCGTGAAGCAATATTTTTATTCCAGTCAACCATTACTGGATTCACTGTCAAATCCGCACAAAAGCAAGGTATACCCCTGTCATAGGCTGCCTTTACAATCTTAAAGCTTACAGACAGTGTCTTAGCAATAGGCTTTAATGCTATTGCTCCATATCCGCGCTCAATACACTCCAAAGCATCTATCTCGGAGTGGACACTTTCATCTACAGCAAGACAAATGGGTATATCACTGACATCTATATCATTTCCTTCAGGAAATGGTTCTTCAAAGAGAATAATTTGTTCCAACGCTCCTATTTTATCAGCAAAATCAAGTAATTTCATAAGCCTGTCCTTGCTGTCATATCGACCATTTGCGTCCAGATAATATACTATCTTTCTATTGTCGGTAAAGGGTGTAGCATACTTTCGTGCCAAACTATGTATACTTTTTAAGCGTTTCTTATCCCATTCCAGCATCTTATTTAAATCACCATCTTTTTCGGGGTCTGAACCGATTTTTATTTTAAGAAAAAAATAACCTTTATCAAGAATATCCGAAACTGACTGCGTGTCTACATCATATGCAATCAATGGGATTGCAGCAAGCTTTTTATGATGCCAGTTTAGAGATGACTGCACAAATTCCGGAATCATATCATCAAAATTTTTGATGCCGTTCTCCATGCTATATAATAGCCAAGCAGCATGATCTATCGGTGTTAATGCATTCAGAATGAACGTTTTTCTTAAATCCGTATCCCCAGTAATTGCCTTGCCATAATCATGAACTACAGGCAATAACTGATCCATCAAATCTATCGGTGTATAAAAACAAAGTCCTTTTGCCTTTTCAATTGCAAACTCTGTTATTTTGTACATTATACTGTTACCTTTTTTTTCTCCGAAAGATGAAAAAATCTTTGGATCCGACCATAAGACACTTTGTACGCCTAAACCAATACAGCTGCATCCACGATCACTTTCCATTAATACTATTGTCTGCCACAGCTCATTTATATAATTACCCTTAAAACCGAAGGAGGCAACAAGGGGTTCTTTTTCATACTGGCAATTAACTTTGCTAATCCTGATCATATTTTTATTCATATTTCATTCCTTTCATACGTTCCTTTTTAAATGCATTTTATAAAAGTTCGTTTTGTCAAGTGAAATTGGAAGAATACCACTCTCTCTATAAGGCATACCCATGTGTGTCATTGATATTACCAAGCAAAACACTTTGCCTCTGCCATGACCACTGATGGCAAAGTCCTTACCCACCTTTCGATTTTACTAACGATGCTGAAGGATTCAAACTCTCATTTCAAATATTAAATCCTTCGAAAAAACAAACACCCTGATCGACCTTGAATCAACCGCACACTATGCTAAAAACCTTATCTGCTACCTTTTTAATCTGGGCTATCGTATCGCTGTAATCAACCCGATTCAAACATCAACCCTGCCGAAAATAAATATGCGCAAAACTTAAACCGATAAGGTTAATTGCCTGCTCAAATCCATCAAAGCGTTTAGCTTATGCCGGTCTGAATCCTACTGTTAAAATCCGGCACGTTTAATATAAAAAGCATTCTACCCTGAATTATCTTTTTTTACTTGACAATTCATCGTTGCTCTCCTTTACATTACTTTGGTCCAATTTGCAGGCATTTAACATACTTCACAAAAGTTTGCATGTGTTCAAATAAATCGCCTCCTAAAATTGATTATATTTCAGAACGTACCAATGCATTGGAACTTTTCGCTAATCTATAGGATCTTTCAAAAATGTAACCATCATAACCTGGATCATTTAGTCTTAAGTCTGTAAGAAATACTCTTGTTCCATTGTTTTCCCATGATTTTTTAGCTGCAAGAGCCATAAATTCTACTTCCAGCAATTCATCCATAGGCACAGGGGGTTCTTCCTTTTCCCCACATAAATAGGGGAGCACATTTTCTAAAAGAGCTCTGTAAATATCTCCCTCGATTTTTAATAACTCAGTTTTATTAGTGCCTACAATATACGCCTGCCCTTTAAAGTTTTTGTTGGTCTTCCCTATATGAACAATTCCCTTTCGTCCGTCTTTCCACGTAACTTCTACAAGATGCTGAATTTTTGTGCCTAAATGTCTTACACTTTCCACATGAGCTCCCATTATACCTTGAAGTACCGAAAACGCATGTATACCATAATTAAAGTCATCAACTGATTGCCCTGTAAAAACGAAGAGAATTTCCCCAAACTCTTCCTTATATGTTTTATTGACTTTTTCAACTTCGTACGCATACCTGAAAGAAGAGCCCCCTGTAACCTTATATCCTTTTTTTGACCATTCCAGAAGAATCATCGCATCTCTCATATTCCCAATCATTGGCTTATCTATGAAGACTGCTTTATTACAATTAATAAAAGGTCTGGCTCTGTCAATATGTACATCCCAATTACAGCTATGTATTATTGCTAGATCAACTTCTTCTGCCATTTCTTCTAATGAACAGTATATTTTTGAAACGTTGCTATTCTGTGCGAATATTTCTTTATAACCTTTCTGGTAGATGCCCCCACTATCATACACCCCCACTACCTCATGTCCTAATTCCCTGATAATAGGTATCCATGCACCTGGATGAGATGTATCTAGATCTACTATTCCAATTCTCGACATATGTCACCCTCCTATCCTTTAACTGAGTCAATCATAATTCCATAAACAAAATACTTCTGAAAAAATGGATAAAGAAGCATTACTGAACCTGCAGAAACAATCATTGCAGCATATTTAGTTAGTTCCACAATATTTGCTTGAGTTATCCAATCATCCATCTCGTCAGCTGTTTGCATCATATCTGCTTTCATTTCCTGTAATATTAAAATTACTCTTATTTATATATTCTCAATCGAAGTTTTGAATTTTTTATAATCAGGATTCTTTCGTTGCTCATAAATCATTTCGTACCCACCAGAATGTCTTTCTTCAAGCCATTCTTCATATTCCGGTCCAAGTGGTCCAGGGCCGATAGGTAACCCTGAAGACTGTGTCCATCTAGCACCCTTACCTCCTGTAAGCTTAAGAGAGTCAAAACCCCTATATGGTTTTACATGTTGTATATGTCCAAATCCAGCAGTGAAATATCCCCCCTCTTTAAGATGCTCCACAAAAGTCTTTTCACACTCTGAAAGTTTAGGTTCGCTTTCCGAGACCCCTGTTGAATAAGAAACACCATGTTGATTAGTATACCTTCCAGTAGAAATACATGCTCTACCTGGCACACAAACAGGACTTTGACAAAAAGCGTTATAATAAATCACTCCATTTTTACCTAAATTATCAATATTGGGTGTTTGAACAATATTGTTGCCGTAAATACCAAGAGAATCAAGTCTTTGTTGATCAGTCGTAATAAATAAAATATTAGGTTTTTCTTGTTCTTTGCTATCTTTTACCTTCTGATCACAATTTAAGGTTTGCATTAAAAATTCCTCCTGCCTATTTGATATTTTGGTTATTTTAAAGTTTGAAATCATTAATCATACTGAATATATCAACATTTTAGTTTACTCGTCTAAAATATAGCATCTTTAATCTATCATTGAGATACACATTTTTTCAAATAATCATGTTCATTTATGATCAACTACAATTTGTAGAAGCCACTTTTTAGTTTTTTAATTTCTTGTATGCATCACTTAAATGAATTTCCCTGAATTTGCCTGGGGTAATGCCTTCAATCCTTCTAAAGGTTCTTACAAAATTAGGCACATCAATATAACCAATACAGCGCACAATTTCTTTTATTGATTCTTCTGTATAAATCAACATTCTCTTTGCTTCTTCAAAACGAAGATGTCGCACGTACTCATTATATGTATAACCAGTTTGATCTTTAAAAAATCGACTTAAATAGGAAGGAGATATTCCAAATTGTTCAGCAATCTCCTTTAAGCTCAGTGAATAACTTTTAAAGTTCGCCTGAATATATTCGGTTACTGCATCTCTTAACCTTTCGTTACTGCTTTCCTTACTTTCCTTTATATGTTTACATACTTTACTTCCAAGCTTATCAAGTTTATTGCTCAGTTCATCTAGTGAATTAAAGTTTATTAGGCTTTCTATGTGTTCAGAAAAAAAACTCACTTCCATTTCATTCAAAGCTTTAATAATTATGTTAATAATATCAAAACAAATTGATTTAATCATTGCTATAGATAGCTCGTTATTCCTATTTTTAATATCGTTTAAAATTTCTTCTTTGACCTCTTTAAACAACTCAATATTACCTTGCTTTAAGCTTTGAACCAGTAAAATCTGATCATGATAAGGATACCAATATATTTGGTTTTTAGTACCAGCAACTTCATCAAAATAAATAACATTACCACTGCCCTTTATCAGTTTATAATCAAGTGCTGCCATAGCTTCAATAAATGATAATTCTATTTTTTTTGCTTCATTATATACCTTTCCTACTCCTGCAGTAACAGAAAGTCTTCCACTATCTGTTATTAGGGCCAGTTCCATTTCTTCTGTGCGTTTTTCAAATTGCTTTTTAACATAATCTGGGTTTTCAGTATTTATAACAAGAGCAACTACATTCTCTACTGAGAGTTTAACAGCATAGACATTTTTATTATCAGAAAACAACTGCAGCGCAAATCTCAAAATTGCACCACTAATACCACTATCTGCGCTTTTGTCTAAAGAAAATGTAACAACCTGAAAGAATGGTCCTTCTAATATAATTCCCGAATAAGACGTAAATTTATGCTTCTCTTCAAAATCATTTATCTCACCAGTTAAAACTTTAGTTAAAATATGATCTCTAACCACAGACCGTTGGGTTTGTATCTGAAATTTCATATCTTCATTAATATTAAAAATTTCATCAATTACATAATGTATGGCTTCTATTTCATTATGCTTAGGGTTATTTTTTGTTACCGGGTTAGCCAGTATTTTTACATGCCTGATCAATCTTTTAATTGGTTTATAGTTGCTAATAGATAAAAAGACAGATGTTCCTACCCCGAGCATAAAAACTGTAACTAATATACGCCAAATTAAGGTTTTTAATTGGTTTATTTTATTTAAAAACTGTGTGGTAGGCATTCTCATAATATATTTCCAGCCTGTTACTTCTGAAATCTGGCTAATAATTGAATATTCTTCTTTATTTAAGACCGCACTGTGTACATTTTCCTTACCTAAATTATCAATTAAGCCATCATTAATGTAAGTAATGGAATCACCATTGCTTACATTGAAAAGAATGTTGTTGTTTTTATCCAATATGTATGCTGCCCCTGTAAATCCTCCCAGCACATCTGATATCATATTATTAATCTCCTCATTTCTTATTATGAACATTACAGTGGCAAATGGTTTAATACTTGATGACTTAACTGGGCATAAATACATTACATTCTCAGACTGTTTCACATCATTAATATTTGTAATACCTGTTTTTCTAACATCCGAAATTTCCAGCGTATTCATATCAGCATAAAAGCAATCTTCACTCCAAATATCAAACCTAAAAACATGCTTTGTTAAAGTGTTTAACGAACATGTTCCAAAAGCTGAGTAAATGTTTTCATCTCCCCTAAAATACAAGTAAAGATTATCAATCAAAGCGCTATTGGACATATACTTGCCTAGTTCCCCTACTCCTTCGATAGTGTTGATCTCACCGCTTTTTAGAAAATAATTCGAAAGTCTTTTATCATAGGAAATCTTCGTGGCTATCCGTTCCAGTTCCTTTATTCTTGCATCTACTATATTTTGCAGTTGAGCTAATCTCGCCAGATTGTTGTACTCTACATTCGCTTTAAGGGTGATTGCAGAATATCTATAGAAAACTATTCCTAATATAGTTAATGGAATGATTAAAACTGTAAGATGCGTTAGCAAATATTTACAAAGAACACTCTGCACCCTTTTGGAAATTTTCACATTTTACACTCCCCTCCGGATTGCTGTTCATGTTTATATTCCCATCTTAGCATAATTAAATATGCTTTCAATGCTATTACTGTTTTTTTCAATGATTGTTTTTCATTCTTAATACGTTAAAGTTAATTAAATTAATTTAAAGTTTTTGCCTAAAAGATATCATGTTTAATCTCAAGCTAATTCATCCAGCTTCTCAACCTTTACTTCCCCCTCTAGTTTCTGTCCAATTAGAAACCTTTTTATTTCCTCTATGCAAAACTTACCTATTCTATGAAGACCATTATTACAACAGCCAGCAATATGCGGCGTAAGCACTACATTGTCAAAACTTCTGAAGGGATGATCAACTGCAGGTGGTTCAGGGTCAAAAACATCCAGACAAGCAAAAAGTCTGCCGCTTTTCAGCTCATCTATCAAGGCTTCTTCATCAATAATTGAACCCCGAGCGGTATTAATAAGTATTGCACCATCTTTCATTAATGCAAGTTTTTCTTTATTAAACATTTTATAAGTAGCAGGTATAGATGGGGCATGGATAGAAACTATATCTGAAGTTTGCAGCAACTGTTCCAGTTCTGCTTTCACTACTCCCAATTCATTTGCAGCTTCAATACTTATAAAAGGATCGTGCAAAAGAATATCCACATCAAAATTCTTCATTAGTCTAATATAATGTTTACCAGCCCGTCCGGCGCCAACTACCCCTACTTTTATGTCAAAAAGATCTTTAACATTATCTCCGCCTTTGCTCCACTCACCTTCATGCAAATTCTTAGATAATAGCCACATGTTTTTTAACGATGCTATTGTCATTCCTAATGCAGTTTCTGCAACACCTCTCCCCAATACCTCAGCTGCACTGGTAATCTGTATTCCTCTATCCAAAAAGTATGGGGTTATTATGCCCTTGACTGATCCTGCAGCATGTATAACCAGCTTTAGATTACATGCATCCTCAAGTATTTCTCTTTCAAGCTTTGGTGAGCCCCACGATGTTATTAGTATATCTGAGTTCTTTATAAAATTTTTAACGGCATACTGGTCAATTTTATTTTCTTTTTCACAAATGGATACTTCTCCCAATGATTTGAGGTCATTAAGAGAACTATCAGAAAACAATTTTCTTATTGAATTAATCTCCTGCAACAATGCAATTTTCACTTTATATACCTCCCTAAATTGGTTTGAAAAACTTCACATCATCCCTTTAATAAGAACAATATTATTTTATCATTCTAACTAAAGCTTTGTACATATGTAGGAGTTGCGTACATGTGTTAATAATTACATACCAAAGCCAACTGCATTTCCCAGCTTCCATTTTCTGCATCTGCTTCTATTATATCATTTTTGTTCCTGAATAGCTGCAGATATTTTGTCATAGTCGTTTCTTTTCCGACACTCACTTTTACTCTACATATTTGTCTCCTATGTCCAGAGCTCTATCAATTGTTTTAAAAGCTTCTTTCATTTGCTCCTTATTTATTATTACAGGAGGAACAACAAACATATAATTCCAGCGGATATACATATAAACTCCACTATCAAGCAGTGAACGTGTAATTTTTGCCATTACCTCTCCTGTGCTGTTCCATGGTACAATCGGTTCTCTGGATTTCCTGTTCTTAGTCAGCTCAATTACGCCAAAGAGCCCAACATTCCTTACATCACCAACACATGGATGTTTATATTGCATATCTTTCATTAGATCCGCCATAACAATTCCCATGGCAGCCGCATTATCAATAAGTTTTTCTTCCTTATAGGCATCTATTGTAGCTATAGCAGCTGCACAAGCAAGAGCGTGGCCACTGTATGTAAGCCCGCAGTATAGGAATTTATCCTTAATTACCTCATATATTTTATCGGAGACACCAACGGCGCCCAGGGGAACATAGCCTGAATTAATCCCCTTAGCCATTGTCATTATATCCGGAACAACATCAAAAAGGTTCATCCCAAACCATTTACCAGTTCTACCGAAGCCTGACATAACTTCGTCAGCTATAAGAACTATATTATATTTGTTGCAAAGCTCCCTGAGCCTCTTCATGTATTCCTTTGGAGGTATAAATACCCCATTGCTGCCTGTAATAGGCTCAAGTATAAAGGCAGCTATTGTGTCCGGATTCTCGTAAAGTATTATTTCTTCAATATGACTGATACACTCCATTTTACAGTTGGGGTATTCCTTCCCAAAGGAGCACCTGTAGCAATAAGGATCGAACACCCGCACCACTCCAGGTATTGCTGGTTCAACTGGCGCTCTTCTTGGGTCGCCTGTAAGTGAAATAGCACCATAGGTAGCTCCGTGATACGAACGGTACCTTGAAATGATTTTTGTTTTTCTCGTATACATTTTTGCAATTTTAACAGCATTTTCATTTGCATCAGCTCCACCATTAGTAAAGAAAAATCTGTTAATATTTCCAGGGCACACTTCACTTAATTTTTTCGCAAGAGTACTTCGTGTTTCAGTAGCAAAGCCTGGGGCGACAAAGCAGAGTTTCTCAGCTTGTTCCTGTATAGCTTTAACAACCTTCGGATGTTTATGACCTATGTTGGAATTAATAAGCTGTGAAGCCATGTCAATATATCTTTTTCCTTTACCATCCCAGAAATAAACCCCTTCAGCTTCATTTACCACTATGGGATTAAGCTTGCTCTGTATTGACCACGAATGAATAACATGTGATCTATCGTTAACAAATACTTCCTTGATATATTCCCTATCATATACTTTATTATCCATAAAAAAACACCCTCCAAATAAATCAGTTAAAGAATCTTGAAGTAACTACCTTTTTAGTTGTATAAAAATCTAGAACCCCTTTACTTTGTGCTTTGATATCTCCAAATATAGATTCCTTCTGTCCACCAAAAGGAAACAGTGCCATAGGAGCTGGAACTCCAACATTAATTCCAACCATCCCAACTTGGGCAAGACGCTGAAACTCTCTTGCATAATACCCGCTTCCCGTAAAAATAGAAGCTCCATTGCCAAATTTACTGCTATTCATATGCCACAAGGCTTCTTCAAAAGTCTCTGCTTTAATAAGGCATACTACAGGTCCAAATATCTCAGCCTGCATTATAGTCATATCCCATGTAACATTTTCGAAAATAGTTGGTCCTACATAAAAACCATTTTCGTTTCCGGATACAGTTACGTTTCTTCCATCCAATAGAATAGCAGCTCCCTCCTTAACCCCTTTATCTATCAAATCAATGATACGTTCTTTAGCTTTGTTTGATATAACAGGACCTATATCAGTTTCTCCATCAAGAGCATCACCAATAACCAAGCTTTTAGCAGCTTGTATAAACCTGTGCTTGAGTTCATCATAAACCTCACCTACACCAACTACCACACTCGCTGCCATACACCTTTCACCGGCACAGCCAAAGCATGAAGTCATTAGTGAGCTTATAACCTTATCTATATTTAAATCTGGCATCACTACAAAGTAATTTTTAGCTCCTCCAAAGCATTGATATCTCTTACCATATTCTGCGGCCTTTTTCGATACCGACCTAGCAATAGGCGTAGAGCCTACAAAGGATACACCTGCAATATCCGGATGTTCAATAAGAGATTCAGAAATTTCTTTAGCACCATGTACTATATTTATAACGCCTTTTGGAAATCCCGCTTCACAAACCAGTTCTGCAATCCGGTTCATAGAAAGCGGAACCTGCTCAGAGGGCTTGATTACAACAGTATTTCCCGTAGCTACTGCGTAGGGAAAGAACCAAAAAGGAACCATAAGAGGAAAGTTGAATGGGCAAATTACCGCAAAAACTCCTATGGGTTGCCTAAAAAGATATCCATCGATTCCGGCAGCTATGTTATCTAGATACTCTCCCATTAAAAGTGAAGGTGCTCCTATCGCAACTTCAAGATTTTCGATTGCTCTTTTTAGTTCTGCTTGAGCATCTATCATGTTTTTCCCTTCGTCCAAAGAAATTAGCCTTGACAGCTCCTCAAAATTTTCATTTATCAGCTCCAGAAGCCGATTTAAATATTTAGAACGTTTTGAGACTGAAATTTCACGCCAAACCTCATAAGCTTCCGACGCTGCTTTAACAGCTCTATCGGCAATTTCACCATCTGAAAGTGGCACCTTTCCAATGACTTCGCCATTGGATGGATTGATTATTTTCATATATCCTGTTCCTTGATCCCCCTCCCAGATACCATTAATGAAATTCTTCAATACTTTCATTTTTTCTTTCCCCCTTTATAAAAATCACAAAGTAAAGATTCTGAGAAACGTTTAAAATTTAGTAAAATGTTTCTCTTTTTTTCTGTAATTTTCTGATTCATATTAACAAAACACATTTTCGTATCGCTACTTTCTACAATATGTAATTTTCCCGTCAATTACAGTGGTGTGTACTTTTATATTTTTAATTTTATCAAGAGTTGATTTCATAATAGGTTCGGATAGCACTACCATATCAGCAAGTTTTCCAACTTCAAGACTTCCCTTTACATGTTCTTCAAAGCTTGCATAAGCTCCATTTATTGTGTACATACGAATTGCATCCATAATATTAACTTTCTGTTTTGAACCTACTATCTTCCCCTCCATACTTTCCCTGTTCACTGCCGTATGGATTCCAATCAGAGGGTCCGGACTGCTTACAGGGCAATCCGAACTTGCTGCAGAAATAATTCCAGACTCCTTGTATGATCTGCATGCAAACATATAGTCGGTTCTTGAGCCATAGTTTTGAATATATCCATCCCCAAAATAATATAAAAACGCCGGCTGGCTAACTGGAATTATGCCCATTTTCTTTATCCGTTCCAGTATTTTCAGATCTATGATTGCACAGTGCTCAATACGATGCCTGCAGTTTTTCTTGGGATATGTTTTCTGAGCCAGTTCAATAGCATTTAAGAACATCTCAATTGCCTGATCTCCTACTGCATGAGCTGTTACTTGACAACCTACCTTATGTGCTTTTAGACATAAATCATTCAATTCATCCTGTGTAATGTTTATCATTCCCCTGTCAGCAGGGTTACTGCGATAGGGCTCTTTTACAGCTGCAGTTGGTGCACTGCTGCTGCCATCAATAAAAGCAGCCTTGAATGCTCCAAATTTGAGTTTGCTGTTTCCGACATCTTTTCCAATCCCTGCATTTAAGAACCCTTCATGAGAACCCTTGTTTTGGGGTAAAGACAGCGCCATGATATATATTCTTGTATTAATTTTATCGCCTGCAACTGCCTCTTGAATAATTCTGTTTTGTAAAGCTCCATACCCACCTGCATCATGAACGCTTGTAACTCCCATCCTAGACAATTTTCTGTCAGCAAACTTCAACCCTTCCATCAACTCATCTTGTGTGTAAGGTTTATTTTTCACTTTAGCAGAAGCCGATTCATACAATAAACCCGTTGGTTTTCCATCAAAACGTTCAATTTTTCCACCTTTTGAGTCTGCTGTATTTTCATTAATTCCCGAAATTTCTAATGCCCGGCTATTACAGGTTACCATATGACCACACACACGTGAAATCACAACTGGGTGAGTTGTTGTTGCTTCATCTAGATCCCATCTGTCTGGATGTTTCATTTCCTTTAACCTAGTGTGATCATACCCCCATCCTTTAATCCATACACCTGGTGGTAAAACACTGGCAGCTTTTTTTATCTTTGATTTTATTTCTTCTATCGAAGTTACTTCCGGAAAACTACAGTTAATACCTAGTTCATTCATACCAGTTTCCATTATATGAAGATGCGAATCTATGAAACCTGGCAACAAACTCCGCCCATGCAAATCAATAAGTTGCGTATTACTTCCAATCAATCCATCTGCACCACTGTTGTTACCTATATACACAATTTTGTTACCCTTGACCGCAACCGCATGGTGTATCTCATACGCCTGATTCACCGTTATTACTTCTCCATTGTAAAACACTAAGTCTGCATATTTATCAGACCAGATACCGTTATTCAACCTTTTTTCACCACCTTTAGTTAGGTCTCAAAAAGTTATGCTATTTACACTTGAATTTTATCCAGATTGATCATAATTATCTGAAGATTATTATATTATACAAGCATGGAAATACAACAAGCAACGCATTAAGACCATACAAAATTTACTATAACATATCATATACATTTGAATTTTATTCATATCCCTTCATACGTTCTTTTTTAAGTATATCAATGTAGAATTTTGCCTTTTCAAAATGCATTGGAGGGATACCACTTTCAGTCCTTGGAATGAACCGTCCTCCTTTACGTCCTATACTCATTACCTCAGCTACATGCTCACTAATCTGCTCTTCGCTCATATTGGCAATTGTAGTTGAGATACCTCCATGTAATGTAATTCTGTCACCCCACCGTTGTTTAAACACACCTAGGTCATTATGTTCAGACGGTCCTATAGGATTTATAATATCAACTCCTGATTCAACTATATCATCCATTATGTCTTCAATATGTCCATGACTATGCAGATGAAAATAAGCCCCATTTTGATGACACAAGTCGGCTAATTCCTTCATCCATGGAAAAACATACTCCCTGAACATTTCCCTAGAGAATAAAAGCGTATACGCAGACCCAAGATCAGATGCCGCTCCAATACAATCTACACCGCACGATAAAAGCATTTTAGCTGCTTCAATAGAAAATTTGCCAGTCATGTCAAAAAGGGCATGCGCTGCTTCCGGCTCTACTGCCATCCACATTAAAATATTTTCAAAGCTCGAAAGATAATAATATATCCCATACCAAGCTCCCATACACCACCCTGAACAAAATATCCAGCATTATGCTTTTTTTAGCAAACTCATATAATTCCGGTTGCTTTTTCAAGTCGGTCAGGCGAGGAAACTTCTGTAATTTTTAATGTTAATGTGTCTTCAGGTTTATTTATCGGATAATAAATTGCCTCCCTGCAATAAGTATTATTATAGATTTCATGCCAAATTGCACCGGTCTCATATTGATATGTATGATGATTGCTATCACGGCTTATCGTCTCTATCCCTAGATTTAAACCAATATCGCAAACAGAATTATTAAACAACTCCGCTACTTTAATACTGTCAGCAACACGATCTCCTGTCTTTGGAGGATAAATTTCTTTAAGCACAGTAACATCCATGCCACATTCTCCCCAACAGGGTATGATATCAGGTTTTCCACCCTTCAAAACTGCAAGTATTCTTTCCCTATGTGTCATCTTCACTTAACCTTTCTACATATTTTAAATAAAAGGAGACTCCTTGCCTGATTAAGCAGAACTTTTCTATATTCTGTTAACTCTTAATATCCCAATCCTAATTTATTAATACTATCAAGCTTTATATTGCCATTATCTAGTTATCTACCTTTACCTCAATTCTTGTTTGCTGGAGTATGTTAAAAAAAACAATTTAACTATGATCAAATGTCTTATCAACAAGCTTTTGTGTGTTATAGTATCATTTCAATGATTTATTGTACATATGTAAGTATTGCTCTGATATGTCAATGATTACATGGCACTTGATGCTGTAATATCCATCATGGCTACCCTTTCCTTCATTAAGGGCAACAAGCCTAGGATAGTTCCTCATAATTTTCATTTATCAGTTTTAATAGTCGGCTTAAATGTTTGGAACACTTAGTTACAGGAATTTCGCACTAACCTCATAAGGTTTTTAGTGCTACTTTAGCTGATATTACTTACATTAAGTATAGTATAGACTTTTAACATAAAATTGATTATTTACTGCAGTGATACCTACCATTTAGCTATCTTTATTACATCTGGCAGATCAAAATGCTTTAAAACCCCGAGGAATATCGCCTTACAGAAAATGATTGTGAACATTTCAATGCATTATTTCTGTAATAATAAAAGAATTAACGCTGTAGTACTAATATTAGATCAAGTTAATTTATTTAGATTATTACGAAACTTGGACGTGATGAACCTGTGACAACAACGGTTCTTATGCGAATATGCATCGCGCTGAAATGCGACATTGGCGATATTATGGAGATAATCCCTGATCAACCTAAGGAGGCGAAAAAATGAGCGATCCTAATAATGAAATCCAAAAAATAACGCCTGTCGTGCAGGAAGTGCAGGTTTATGAAAGTATTCGTTCTGCGCTTGCCGATGCACGGACTCAGGCGTTTAATGCTATCAACTCCGCAATGGTGATAGCATACTGGGAAATCGGACATGAAATCTCTGAGGCTGTCGGTGACCGCGCTGAGTATGGTAAACAGCTTTTACAATATTTATCTGAAAAATTAACCACTGAATTCGGAAAAGGCTTTACTGTACGCAATCTGCGCGCAATGCGTCAATTTTTTATTACGTTTCCAATTCGGCACACACTGCGTGCCGAATTAACATGGTCGCATTATCGTATGCTGATGCGCGTGGAAGAACAAAATCGCCGCGAATTTTATTTGAATGAAAGCGTAGAGTTCGGCTGGACATCACGCCAGTTGGAGCGGCAGATAAATTCGTTTTATTATGAGCGACTCCTTAGTACACAGAAATAACGACCGCGAAAGGTAAGCGTCAAAGTGTGTCCTGAAGGACTTGGAAACGAAAGGGGGAAATAGAATCCAAGTACATGCTTTATAAGAGATGAGAGAAGGCCTCTCGAAATCGATATTCAGGTATGGGTTTCAAACCGCCATTAGGTGCTGTAATCAAAAGTTATGGTATTGAGCGTAAATGGAAAATGCTATAGAATTAGTCAGGTGGGTGCCATGGAGTTGAACGAAAGTGAAGAGTCCGATGAAGCGTCGTTAATACATAAGTGCAGTCAAAACCAGATGTTTTTTGACACAACTGGGACAAGTCTGACGGGAACCTGATTACTGGTCAGATGGCTGTCGGCGTAAAGGCTACAAGAACATGGTACAGGCTCTTATAAGGAACAGGAGAAGTCTAGGCTGTAATGATAAGTGAAAAATCCAAGCGAGAGAATGACAAGGATGAAAGTAGCGATGTACAGTCTAGATGCGGAAGAATTCGTAGTAGCAAAGATACTGCTGTAATGGCAGTGGAGCGAAGGGATTCTGTTATCTATACTTCAAGAATAGAACAACCAGAAATGGGAGGATTTTATGAAAGAAGGAAAGTCGTTTGATATTCCGAAACAACAAATTCTAGCAGCTTACAAATATGTGAAAGCAAATAAAGGAGCTGGTGGAGTTGATGGGGTCAATTTCGAAGAGTTCGAAAAGAATATAAGAAATAATCTGTATAAATTGTGGAACAGAATGTCCTCGGGAAGTTACTTTCCTAAAGCAGTAAAAGGTGTAGAAATACCTAAGAAAAATGGTAAGATGCGACTTTTGGGAATACCAACGATAGAAGATAGAGTGGCACAAATGGTCGTTAGAAGGTATCTTGAACCAATAGTTGAGCCTATCTTTTATGATGACTCATATGGATATAGACCAAATAAGTCAGCGTTAGATGCTGTAGGAGTAACGAGGGAAAGGTGTTGGAATTACCCATGGCTTATTGAATATGATATTGTGGGTCTGTTTGATAACATAAACCATGAAAAACTAATGCGTGCGGTAAAATTGCATACAAAAGAAAAGTGGGTACTTATGTATGTTGAACGATTTCTGAAAGCTCCAATGCTAATGCCGAATGGGGAAATCAAAGAACGTAATGCCGGGACACCTCGCAGGAGTTTACAAGTTAAGTTATTGTTCAATAGGCTCTGATTTTACAATAACATCACACAAAGTAGTATTTAGAATGGTTAGCAAGTCATAGATACTACTTTTTAATCAATACAAATGTAGAACCTAATATAAATGTTTAAAAACTCTCTAAAAATAAGAGATACCAAGTGAGCATAGGACCCATATAATATATGTAGTATAAATTATTCACCAATCTGGAGGCAGATATGCATTTATATAAAAAAATTAAAAATAATATTGAGTACTATTATCTTAGGGAAACCAAAAGGATCGACGGCAAAGTGGTCTGCAGTTTTCAAAAGTATATTGGGAACAAGGAGCGACTATTTGAAGTCATTCAGGACGGTTTGAATCCGAATTCCAAGTTGATATCTTCCCTTGCTACCGATTCCCAAGTATTCAGCTTTGGAGCAGTAGCAGCTCTTGATTTTATATCAAAAAAAATAGAATTGGCAGACACTATAGACAAACACTGTATAAAAAGAAATCAGGATATGCCCATCAGTAACTATATGATTGTTGCTGCCATCAATAGAGCTATAAATGCAAAAAGCAAAAACGCAATAGCTGATTGGGTCGGGAAAACCTCACTACCTACATTAATAAGCAACCTTCATATAGAGAAGCTTACATCCCAGAATTTCTGGAACAACATGGATTCTATTACTGATGATCAGATCAGTAAAATACAGAATGAGCTAACTCAGAAAATAGTGCCACTGTATCAAATTGATCTAAATGCTGTGCTATATGATTCAACCAATTATTACAGTTACATACACTCTTTCAATGAAAAACCCACAATAGAGAAGCGCGGAAAAAACAAGCAGAAGAGGACAGATTTGAGGCAATCGAATTTCTGTATTCTTGCAACCAAGGATCATCATATTCCTCTGTATCATAAAATTTATGACGGGAATACAAATGATTTTGACAGTTTCGGTAGAATAGTTGTAGATTTAAAGGATAAACGCGATTTGCTTTGTAAATCTCAACACACCCAAAACAATAAGTTCATTCTGGTATTTGACTCGGGAAACGTTTCCGAGGATAACATGAAGCTGATTAATGAATATAGCTTGAAGTTTATCAGCAAGCTAAAACCTTCAAATTACAAGGAATTGTTGGGAATAGATCTATCTCAATACAAGCAATACATTACAAGTAATGATGATGTATGTAATGATACAATGATATATGAGATAAACAAGAAGATATATGGAACCGAGAAAAAGGTGGTAGTTAAATATAACCAGGCACACTATGACGCTGAATATAAAACATTAAACAATCATCTGTCGGAAGCCAAAAAGGTATTGAGAGCACTTCAGATCCGGCTGAATGGATATGTAGAAAAAAACAGGCTTCCTTCAAACGTCACTTGTAGAACAGTTGAGAACAACATCGTATCTATATTTAAAAACAGAACATATCTCAAGAAAATTCTAAAGGTGAAAGTTATAGAAAAAGATAATTTCCCTGCATTAGAATGGGATGTTGATCCGTGTAATCTTGAAGAATATATAAAAACTTACCTTGGCAAAACAATATATTTTACCAATGACTTAGAATTATCAGGGGATAAAATAATTCAAACCTACTCTTATCAATCTCAAATAGAAAAATTGTTCAAAATCAGTAAAGACAGAAAAACTGGATGCTGGTGGCCTAAGTATCACTTTACAAATCAAAAAATTATGGTTCATGCCTTTTATTGCTATGTTTCATTATTAATTGTATCCTTACTTGAATTGGAGCTTGACAAAATAAAGATAAAAAACAACACCAGCAATATTATAGAAGAACTGAGCGATATACATGAAATAGTTGACGAATACAAGAATGGTAATAAAAAATCTATTACAGTGAGAAGATACTCAAAATTAAACACGTTGCAGAAGAAGATTTTTGAGAATTTCAATCTGAAATCCTATTTTAAAAAGTAGGGTCTACACATTTTCCTTCAAAGCCCTATATATTAAGGTTTCTTCAAAATAACTTGTAAACTCCTGCGCGAAGCCCAATCCCCAAGGCAAGCCTCATGATGGCAAAGTCCCTCTTCCCCAATGGTGTTGACGTATCTATGGCAGACAGCAAAGCACCCGACTCATCTTCTGTAAAGCAAGGTAGCACTTTCAGGCGTTTTGGTGAAGAACAAACAATCAGCC
>Ga0265293_10002936_pt1 | contig 32778 bp, 36 predicted proteins | sample Munlanlewell138R_FD_192505 | JGI IMG/M metagenome (GOLD analysis project Ga0265293, IMG submission 192505) | Leachate microbial communities from a municipal landfill in Southern Ontario, Canada - Leachate well 138R | ecosystem: Engineered > Solid waste > Landfill > Unclassified | place: Canada... | reverse complement strand
AGGAACTCAACTACGGAGTCGATCTATCAACCATCTGAGGGTGGTATCAGATTGATGGGGTGAAGGTGCCCCATCAACCATTAAATCCGTATACCCGGAATTTTTTGGGGTCTTCGACCTCGATGCTGGAAGCGTTCTGGCATATTTTCAAGCGTTGATGTCTTCGGGTTCGACTTAGGTGCCTCTGAATATAAAGTAAGCGGCTCCTGCAATACAGAGACCCGCCCACAGGTAATCAAGTTTCAACGGCTCCTTCATGTACAGGATGGCGAACGGGACAAAGACCGTCAACGCGATGATCTCCTGGAGGATCTTGAGTTGGCCGAGGGTGAGAACGCTGTAACCAATACGATTGGCCGGCACTTGCAGGATGTACTCAAAGAATGCCACTCCCCAGCTAAACAGCGCAGCGATGATCCATGGCTTGGCGCTCAGGTCCTTCAGATGAGCATACCAGGCGAATGTCATGAAGACATTGCTGAACAGAAGTAAAAGAATTGTCAGGCCGATCTCGCGCATACATTGTCCCACACCATTGCCGTGTTGATTGAGGTGCTCTGCTTACGCCTTCCATCATGATCACGGCGCAACCCAGTAAATTTCCAGCTTCTTCCGCAACAAAGCTCAAGCAGGGGTTCTGCTTCAAGTAGCGAGTGTGGCCAAAAATGTGCCGGGCTTTTTCCGCGGCGTAGGCGTAGGCAAGTTTGACGTCGCCCAATGCTTTGGGGCAATTCTGGAGCCGCGCGATGGAAAATTGTCCGGCAATGGCGACCAGTCTAAAGCCTGCCGAGCCAATACTGAGGACGTCGACGGTCACGGGCAATAGCCAGAATCTGGAAGCCACCCGATTTTTCCCGATAAATAAGGGATACAGGAACTCGGCGGAGCGGTGCACAGCGAATATCCGGTTCAAATTCGATCTGGCAGGCTCCCGGGGACACGCTGAGCAAATCGACGAGGGCCTTGATCCGCTATCAAGGCGCCACTCGAAGGCTTACAACGCAGCAATCTCCCCTCGCTGAAGCTCCAGCTTCGCCAGCAGCGATTCATACTCCGCCAGCTTGTCCTTCTCTTTCTGCACTACAGCTTCCGGTGCCTTGTCGACAAAACCGGGGTTGCCCAGTTTGCCGCGAATCCGCTCCGCTTCCTTGGCAACGCGGTCGGTTTCCTTGGCGATGCGCGCCAGCTCCGCCTCCTTGTTGATCAGGCCCGCCATGGGCACCAGGATTGCCATTTCGCCGGCCAGGGCCGTGGCCGAGGTGGGGGCGGTTTCTCCCGCTTCCAGCCAGGTGACGGATTCGAGATTGGCGAGGCGCATCAGGAACTGTTTGTTGGCGGCGAGTTTTTGCCGATCCTGCTCGCTGCCGTTCTTGAGGAAGGTGGGCAGCTGCTTGCCGGGGGCGATATTCATTTCGCCGCGGATATTGCGGATGGCGAGGATGATGTTTTTCACCCACTCGATATTGGCGATGGCATCCTGGTCCACCTTGTCCATATCGGCGACAGGATAGGGCTGCAGCATGATGGTGTCGCCGCTCTTGCCGGCGAGGGTTTTGACCCGCTGCCAGATCTCCTCGGTGATAAAGGGCATCATCGGGTGGGCCATTCTGAGGATGGCTTCCAGCACCCGGATCAGGGTGCGGCGGGTGCCTTTTTTCAGGGCCGGTGACGCGGCCTCATCCCACAGAACGGGTTTGGAAAGTTCCAGGTACCAGTCGCAGTACTGGTTCCAGGTGAATTCGTAGAGCGCCTGGGCGGCGAGGTCGAAGCGGTAGCTGTCGATGGCCCCCGCCACGGTGTTTTCCGTTTGTTGCAACAGGCTGATGATCCAGCGGTCGGCCTGGCTCAGTTCATGATCACTGTCGCCATTCTGTCCGCAGTCCTGACTCTCGCAGTTCATCATGACATAGCGGGCGGCGTTCCAGATCTTGTTGCAGAAATTGCGGAAGCCCTCGATGCGGCCGATATCGAATTTGATATCCCGGCCCGTGGAGGCCAGGGAGCAGAAGGTGAAACGCAGGGCGTCGGTGCCATAGGCGGCGATGCCATCGGCGAATTCGGCGCGGGTCTGTTTCTCGATTTTTTTCGCCAGTTGCGGCTGCATCATGCCGCTGGTGCGTTTTTGCACAAGGGTTTCCAGTTCGATGCCGTCGATCAGGTCGATCGGGTCGAGCACGTTGCCCTTCGATTTCGACATCTTCTGTCCCTGGGAATCCCGCACCAGGCCGTGGACGTACACTGTTTTGAAGGGAATTTGCGGGGTGCCGTCGCCGTTCTTGATAAAGTGCATGGTCATCATGATCATGCGGGCCACCCAGAAGAAGATGATATCGAAGCCGGTGACAAGCACATTGGTGGGGTGGAAGGTGTTCAGGTCATCGGTATTGTCCGGCCAGCCCAGGGTGGAGAAGGTCCACAGGGCGGAGCTGAACCAGGTGTCGAGCACGTCGTCGTCCTGGCTGAGGGCGGTATCGGCGGGCAGGTTGTACTTGGCGCGCACTTCCGCTTCGTCGCGGCCCACATAGACCTTGCCTTGATTGTCGTACCAGGCGGGAATGCGGTGGCCCCACCACAACTGGCGGCTGATGCACCAGTCCTGGATATCCCGCATCCAGGCGAAATACATGTTCTCGTACTGTTTGGGCACGAACTGGATGCGGCCGTCCTCCACCGCCTCGATGGCGGGTTTGGCCAGCGCCGCCACTTTTACATACCACTGGTCGGTGAGCCAGGGCTCCACCACGGCGCCGGAGCGGTCGCCCCTCGGCACTTTCAAGGTGTGTGGTTCGATTTTTTCCAGCAGGCCCAGTTGCCCGAATTCCTCGACGATTTTCTTGCGGGCGTCGAAGCGGTCGAGACCGGCGTACTGTTCCGGCCCTTTTTCGCCGTGCACCGTGGCGTAGGCCTCGAAGGTGAGCACGGTGAATTCGCCGAGGATATGGGCGTTGCGGTCGAGCACGTTGATCAGCGGCAGGTTGTGGCGCTTGCCCACTTCGTAGTCGTTGAAGTCGTGGGCTGGGGTGATCTTGACGCAGCCGGAGCCGAAATCCCTGTCCACATAATCGTCGGCGATGATGGGGATCAACCGCCCGGTGATGGGCAGACGCACCTGTTTGCCCACCAGGTGGCTGTAGCGCTCGTCAGCGGGATTGACCGCCACGGCGGTGTCGCCGAGCATCGTTTCCGGACGGGTGGTGGCCACCACCAGATAGCTGTCTTCACCTTCTATGGGATAGCGGAAGTGCCACATCGAACCCTGTTCTTCCTCGTTCAATACCTCGAGGTCTGAAATCGCGGTATTGAATTTCGGGTCCCAGTTCACCAGGCGCTTGCCGCGATAGATCAGGCCGTCGTCGTAGAGGCGCACGAACACTTCCTTCACCGCGCCGGAAAGGCCCGGTTCCATGGTGAAGCGCTCACGGCTCCAGTCGACGGATGACCCCAGGCGGCGGATCTGGCGGGTAATGTTTCCGCCGGATTCGGCTTTCCACTCCCATACCTTCTCCAGGAATTTCTCCCGGCCGAGGTCGTGGCGACTGATGCCTTCGGCGCCGAGCTGGCGCTCCACCACCATCTGGGTGGCGATGCCGGCGTGGTCGGTGCCCACCTGCCACAGGGTATTGTCGCCCTTCATGCGGTGGTAGCGGATCAGGCTGTCCATGATGGTGTTGTTGAAGCCATGGCCCATGTGCAGGCTGCCGGTGACGTTGGGCGGCGGGATCATGATGCAGTAGGGGTCGCCCTTTTCCGCTGCCTGGCTGGCAGCCGGCTTGAAGTAGCCGTTCTGTTCCCAGGTCTGGTACCACTGCTGCTCGATGGCTTGGGGGTCGAAAGTTTTGTCCATGGGGAGTCTCGTCGCCGTCTGGGCCGGCGCGGCGCCGGCAATGGGTCGGGGAAAAAGAGCGAAATTATACGGCATAGCGCGAGCGTCCGGCGATAACCGCCGGTGCGGTCAAGCGCTGTGCAACAAATCGAGATCGCGGGACAGGTCGTGATAGCGCAACGGGTAGCCGCGATCCCGGTAGAAGCGAAAGCTGGCCCTTTTGTCGGCCACCAGGCCGGGCTGGTCGTAGACCAGTTCCGCGAGGCGCTCGAAACGGCTGTACCAGTCGGGAATGCCGGCGGCGACGTTGATCAGCAGGCCGTGATGGGGGCCGGGGTCGCCGCGCCAGCACAGGCTGACGCCGCGACTGGCGGCGATCGCGGGGCCGACATGTACCGGGGCCTGGCACAGGGTGTCGAGATCGCGCGCCAGCCGCTCGGCGCTGGTCGCGGAGTCGAGGCGCACCAGGATGTCGAGGTTGCGGCTCAGGGCCTCACCGATCAGCTGCGCGACCACCACACGGCAGGCGTCCAGGCCGCCGCTGACCTGGTAGAAATTGACGCGGGTCATCCCCGTTCAGCCGGCCTCGCGACAGAGATACTCCACCAGCAGCGGCACCGGCCGGCCGGTGGCGCCTTTGTTGCTGCCGCTGTGCCAGGCGGTGCCGGCGATGTCGAGGTGCGCCCAGGCGTAGTTTTTGGTAAAGCGCCCCAGGAAGCAGGCGGCGGTGACGCTGCCGGCGTTGCGTCCGCCAACATTGGCGATGTCGGCGAAGTTGCTTTTCAGCTGCTGGTCGTAATCTTCCCAGACGGGCATCCGCCAGGCGCGGTCGCCGCTCTCTTCGCCGCAGGCGAGCAGCTCAGCGGCCAGGTCGTCGTTGTTGCTGAACAGCCCGGTGGCATGGTTGCCGAGGGCGACGACACAGGCGCCGGTGAGGGTGGCGATATCGACCACGGCTTTCGGTTTGTAGCGCTCGACATAGGTGAGGGCGTCGCAGAGGATCAGGCGGCCCTCGGCATCGGTATTGAGGACTTCGATGGTCTGGCCGGACATGGAGGTGACGATATCCCCCGGTTTGGTGGCCTTGCCGCTGGGCATGTTCTCCACGGCCGGGATCAGGGCGATGATATTGACCGGCAGCTTCAGTTCGGCGGCGGTGACCAGGGCGCCGAGCACGCTGGCCGCGCCGCACATGTCGTATTTCATCTCGTCCATGCCGGCGCCGGGCTTGAGGCTGATGCCGCCACTGTCAAAGGTGACGCCCTTGCCGACCAGGGCGACGGGCGCCGCGCCGCGAGCGCCACCCTTGTACTCGAGAATGATCAGTTGGGCGGGAGTGTCGGTGCCGGCGGTGACGGACAGCAGGGAGCCCATTTTCAGCTCTTCCATCTGCTTTTCGGTCAATACCTTGGCGCTGAGGTTGGGGGTGCCCTTGGCCAGCTCGCGGGCGCGGGTGGCGAGGTAGCTCGGTGTGCAGATATTGGCCGGCAGGTCACCCAGCTCCCGGGCGTAATTGACCCCCTTTGCCAGGGCCAGGCCCCTGTCGATGGCGGCGTTCAATTGTGCCGTGTCCTTGCTGTCGCTGTGCAGCGAGGTCTTGGCCAGGGCTGGGCGGTTTTGCTCTTTTTTCGATTTGCACTGATCGAACAGGTAAAGCGCTTCCCCGGCGGCTCTGGCCACTTGCTGCGCGCACCAGGGGCGGTCGCGGTTGTCGGGGCCGACGCCGTTGAGGTGGACGGCGGCGGATTTGGTGCCGGGCGCGGTGATCAGGCTGGCGATCTTGCCGGCCAGTTTGAAGAACTGGCTGTCGCTTGGGGCTTTGTCACCGGCGCTTATCAGGACCAGCTTCTTTGCCGCCAGTCCGGGCGGGGCGTAGAGCGTGGCGCTGCCGCCGCTTTTGGCCAGCTCCCCGCTTTTGAGAAGGGAGGCTACGAGCCCGCCGGTGGCGCGGTTGATGGATGATGCGGTATCGCTGAGTTTGCCGCTGGTGGGCAGCAACACCACCAGGGAGTCAGTCTTGACACTGACGGGGTCTAGGCTGCGGGCTTTGAAATCCATGATTTTCTCTCAAGACAAAGGGGGTGTGATTACTGGATAATGTGGCTTTCGACAGGCACTTAGTGTAAGTCATGCTCCAGGACAGTTCTACTCGCTCCGGCTCCTGGAGGCCAGTGCCGAATCAATCCGTTCCATTAGGCCTTGTATTGTCGTGATTATCTTTCGTTACTTTGCCCGCAACGTCCTCACCAACACCTTCGCCGTGTGCGCTGTGCTGATGCTGGTGATCGTCAGCAGCCGGTTTGTCAAATACCTGGCAGATGCCGCCGCGGGCAAGCTCGACCCGTCGGTGCTGTTCGCCATTATCGGCTACCGCTTGCCGGGATTTCTCGAACTGGTGCTGCCCCTGGCATTTTTTCTGTCCATCCTGCTGGCCTATGGTCAGCTCTATGTGGACAGTGAAATGACCGTCCTGCAGTCCTGTGGCATTGGCGAAAGTACCTTTGTGCGCTACACCCTGGTGATTGCGCTGTTGATCGCGACCATTGTCGCCTGGCTGAGCCTGTTGATGGGACCGGCGGGGTTGGCGAAAGCGGAAGAGCTGGTCAATGCCCAGAAGCAGCGCGGCGAAATAGAGAGTCTCGCCGCCGGGCGCTTTTACAGCCTGCGGGCGGGCAAGGGCGTGACCTATGCGGAAAGCATCACCACCGACGGTATGATGCACGATGTGTTCCTCGCCCAGGGCAACGAGGGCGCCGACGGCAAGGGCATGGTGGTGGTGATCGCCGACCAGGGCTTTTCGCGCCAGTCGGAACAGACCGGCGAGCGCTACCTGGTGCTGGAAGACGGGTTGCGGGTGCAGGGCATGCCTGGCCGTGCGGATTTTCAGCTGACCCGTTTCGAGGAGTACGGCCAGCGCCTGGATTCGGTGAAACCCTGGGAGCTGCGCGCCGAGAGCGAAGCCATGAGCACCAGCGACCTGATGCTTTCCGATGATCCCGGCCACCGCGCCACCGTGCAATGGCGCTTTTCGCTGCCGCTGCTGGTGATCGTGGTGGCATTGCTGGCGGTGCCCTTGAGTCGCACCAGTCCAAGGCAGGGCAAGTTCGTCAAGATCCTGCCGGCGATCCTGCTCTATGTGCTCTACCTGCTGTCTCTCAACGGCGCCCGCGGGGCCCTCGAAGAGGGCGATATTCCACCCTGGGTGGGGATGTTGTGGATACACGGTATTTTCCTGGCCATCGCCCTGGCGCTGGTGGCCTGGAATGCCGGTTGGCGACCTTTCGGGCGGCGCTCGGCTCCGGCGCCGGCGCTGGAGGGAGCGGACTGATGCGATTGCTTTCTCGCCATGTATCCACCACCGTGCTGTTTTCGATTTTCATTGTCCTGGTGGTGATGGTGTCGCTCAATGCCATGGCCGCCATCGTCGAAGGGGTGGACGATATAAAGGGAGCGTTCACGTTCTCCGCCCTGCTGGTCCATGTGGGCATCACCCTGCCCACCAGCATTTACGAGAATATTCCTTTTTCAGCGCTTATCGGTTGCCTGGTCGGGCTCGGCCTTCTGGCCAGCAACAGCGAACTGGTGGTGATGCGGGCGGCGGGGGTCTCGGTAATCAGGATTGTGAGCTTTGTCCTCAAGCCTACTGTCGCGCTGATTATTATCGGGACCCTGATCGGTGAATATGTGGTGCCCTATACCGAGCAGTTCGCCGAGGGCAGGAAAGCCCTGTTGCAGGGGCGCCAGGAACAGATGGCCAATGCCAGCGGGCTGTGGAACAAGGAGAATAACGAGTTCATCCATGTCGCGGTGATCTTGCCCAGCGGGGAACTGTTCGGTGTCAACCGTTTTCGCTTCAGCGAAGAGGGCGAGATCGAGGAAGTGAGCTTTGCGGCCCTGGCGAATTTTCGCGGCGATCACTGGCTCGAACAGGATGTGCTGCTGACCCGTTTCGAAGAGCAGGGCACCGTGGTGGATGCGATGGACAGGCGCCGCTGGGAGAGTACGCTGTCACCTGACCTGCTGCGCCTGGTGATGCTGGAGCCGGACTCCCTCGCCATCAGCGAGCTCTATGATTACGCCAACTACCTCGAAACCCAGGGGCAGAGTGCTTCCCGCCACTGGCTGGCGTTCTGGTCCAAGGCCCTGCAACCCCTGGTAACCGCTAGCCTCGTGTTGATTGCCGTGTCGTTCGTGTTCGGGCCGTTGCGTGATTCCAACATGGGCTTTCGCATTTTCGCCGGGGTCGTCACCGGCATCATGTTCAGCACCAGCCAGCGGCTGCTGGGCCCGGCCAGCATGGTGTTTGAATTCTCGCCGCTGTGGTCAGTGCTGGGGCCGGTCGGCCTGTGCGTGATCATCGGCGTGCTGTTGCTGCGCAGGGCCGCCTGACGCCGCTTTGTTGCGCCTGCGTTCCTTGGGCAGCACCACTACCCGGGTGTCGGTCCAGCGGTCGTGCCAGCAGCCGTGGCGCTTGTCGAACCAGCACCAGATGTAGCCGAGTCCGGCCGCCGCCGCGGACACCGGCGCCAGCAGGCAGCGCAGCCAGCATTGGGCGCTGGTGGGATGGCGCCCCTGGTCGTCCTGCAATTGCAGGCGCCAGGATTTCATGCCCAGGGTCTGCCCCCTTTTCGACCAGCACAGCACGTAATAACCGGCCAGGGTCAGCCACAAGCCCAGCAGGATCAGGGCGCCGATGATGCCGCGGGGGGCGGCATTCATGTCGTCTCCCGCGGCTTTGCGGATGGCCCAGATCACCACCCCGTAGGCGAAGGCGACGCCGAGCAGCAACAGGCTGTCGTAGACGATGGCGAGCAGGCGGCGAATCAAGCCGGCACTGGGCAGTGGCTGAACGGACATGGAGGATACCGGATCGAAACAGCTGGCGATTCTAGCAGCCCCGTCGCGGGCGGCCAATGGCGGCGCGAGCGGGCTTGCTTTCCCCGCGCCGGAGGGTTAAAACACGGCATCACCGATCGAGCAAGGACAAACCATGAGCCACATCACCCTCAAGCGCGGCCACACCATGGCACCGGAACAACTCAAGACCGAAGTGCAGGCCCTCGCGGACAAGCTGGTGGATAAATTCGGCGGCAGTTATCGCTGGCAGGGGGATGAGCTGCACTACGATTTCAGCGGTGGGGTCAATGCCTGCGTCGCCTGTGCCCCGGCGGAAGTTCAGGTGGACGTCCAACTGGGCATGATGATGTCGATGTTCAAGGGCAAGATCAAAAGCGAGGTCGAGGAATACCTCGAGAACCATATCAGTTGAGGGCGTCTTCCTGTTCCGGCTGGTCGGCTGGCGCCACCAGCCGGCCCACCAGCAGCCCGATTTCGAACAGCAGCCACATCGGCACCGCCAGCAGGGTCTGCGAAAAGACGTCGGGGGGTGTCAGCAACATGCCGACCACGAAGCAGCCGACGATCACGTAGGGCCGCTTCTCCGCCAGGCCGCGCGGGCTCACTATTCCCATCCAGCACAGGATCACCACGGCGATGGGAATCTCGAAGGTCATGCCAAAGGCAAAAAACAGCTTGAGAACGAAATCCAGATAGCTGGAGATGTCGGTCATCACGGTGACGCTTTCCGGTCCGACGCTGGTGAAGAAGCCGAAGAGTATGGGAAACACCACGAAGTACGCAAAGGCGATGCCGAGATAGAACAGCAAGACGCTGGATGCGAACAGCGGCAGCACGAAGCGTTTTTCCCGACTGTAGAGGCCTGGGGCGATAAAGGCCCACACTTGGTAGAGCACCACCGGCATGGCCAGCAGCAGTGACACTACCATGGTGAGCTTGAATGGCGCGAAAAACGGCGAGGCCACATCGGTGGCGATCATCGTGCTGTTTTCCGGCAGCAGGGCTTCCAGCGGCGCCGAGACGAAGCGGTAGATATCGTTGCTGAAGTAGAACAGGCAGAGAAAGATCAGGGTCACCGCGATGATGATCTTCATCAGCCGGTTGCGCAGTTCCACCAGATGGGCGAGCAGCGGTTGCTCGCGGTCGTTGGTTTCTGAGTCAGTCATCGGCTCGGTCCTCCTTGATGGCGGCAGGCGGCGGCTGCGGCCTGTCGTCAACCGGCTCGGCGCCGCTGGCGGACGGCTCCGCGGTGTCGCCGAGGCTGGCGCGGATCTCGGCCTCGACCTTGCGCTTGTGATCCTCGATCGAGCGCAGTACGTCCTCGTTGTGCAACTGGCGGCGAATATCATCGAGGCCGAGTTCGCGGTCCATTTCCTGGTAGGCGCGACTCAGTCCGCGTTTGATGCGACCGAACCACAGACCGGCGAAACGAATGGTTTCGGGCAGCCGCTTGGGGCCGATGACCACCAGCGCGATCACGGCGATGAGCAGCAGTTCGGAGAAACTGACGTCAAACATGGCCAGGCACCGTCAAGCAGCCGCTGGTGGCGATCTTCACGGCTGCCGCGTTTCGGTCTTTTCCGTCCGGGTTGCCCCCTCGTCGCTGGTTTTTTGCTGGTCGAGTTGGTCGGGCCCCTTGTCGTCCTTGTTGGCAGCGGTTTCCTCATCGGTGACGGCCTTGCGGAAACTCTTGATGGCGCCGCCGAGATCGCCGCCGATGCCCTTGAGACGCTTGGTGCCGAAAATCAGCACCACGATCGCCAGAATGATTAGAAGTTGCCAGATACTGATACCACCCAAGCCCATGTTATAACCCTCTTATGCTTACGTCGGTTTGCGGTTGGCCTTTTCGTCAAGGCCGGAAATGTCGAAGCGCCGCTCCAGTTCGGCCAGCACCTTGGTGGCATCTTCACCCAAATGGGAGAGCATCACCAGGGTGTGGAACCACAGGTCGGCGGTTTCACTGATCAGGGGTCGGGTATCGCCGCTGTCGGCGGCGTCCCGGGCGGCGAGGATGGTTTCCACGGCTTCCTCGCCGACTTTCTCGAGAATCTTGTTGAGCCCCTTGGCATGCAGGCTGGCGACGTAGGAAGTGCCCGGGTCGGCATGGCGGCGGGACTCGATAATGGCGGTCAGCGCCGTGAGTACATCATTCATCGCCGGGGTCTTCATCGGTAGATGCTTTCCGGGTCTTTTAATACGTTGTCGGTGACCACCCACTCGCCGTCCGTGAGCACGCGAAAGAAGCAGGATTCCCTGCCGGTGTGGCAGGCGATGCCGCCCTGCTGCTCGACACTGAGGAGAATGACGTCGCTGTCACAGTCGAGGCGGATTTCCCTGACCGCTTGCCGGTGGCCGGATTCCTCTCCCTTGTGCCACAGCTTTTTGCGTGATCGCGACCAATACACCGCATGACCACTGCTGATGGTGAGTGCCAGTGCCTCGCGGTTCATCCACGCCACCATAAGGATGCGGCCGCTGGCCGCATCCTGGGCGATGGCGGGGGCGAGCCCGTTGCCGTCCCAGGCCACTTGATCGATGCATTCGGAATTCATGGCGGCATTATGCACTTTTCAACGCAGCAGCAATAGTAAGACTCCCGCGGCGAACAGCAGCAGGCTGGCGGACGGCAGATTGGCCACGGTTTCGCTCCACTGTGGGAAGGCCGAGCCGGCGCCGATACCCATCAGCGCGCTGGCGGCGAACAGCCGGGCGCGACCGCGCGTGGAGGCCGGGCGGGGCGCCGGTTCGGCCACCGCGCGGCGGTTGCGCTGCTTCGACAACTCGAGGGTCTGGAACACCAGCTGCGGCAGCTCGGGGAACTGTTCCAGCCACTCCGGCCCGTGGCGCTTGAGGCGCGCCAGCAGGGCGTTGGGCTTGAAGCGCTGCCTTAGCCATTTTTCGAGGAACGGGTGGGCGGTGGTCCACAGGTCGAGGTCGGGATACAGCTGGCGGCCGAGCCCTTCGATGTTGAGCAGCGTTTTCTGCAGCAGAACCAGGGAGGGCTGTACTTCCATGTCGAAGCGCTGGGCGGTGCGGAACAGGTTGACCAGGACCTGGCCGAAGGAGATGTCCTTGAGCGGCCGTTCGAAGATCGGCTCGCACACGGTGCGAATGGCCGATTCGAACGCGTTGATCGGGGTTTTCTCCGGCACCCAGCCCGACAGCACGTGGAGCTCCGCCACTTGCCGGTAGTCGCGGCGGAAGATGGCCACGAGGTTGCGGGCCAGGTAGTAGCGATCCTCGTCGGTCAGCGAACCGACGATGGCGCAGTCTACCGCCAGATAGCTGGGGCGCGCGGGGTCGCTGGCGTCGACAAAGATATTGCCCGGGTGCATGTCGGCATGGAAGAAGTTGTGCTCGAATACCTGGGTGAAAAAAATCTCCACCCCGCGCTCCGCCAGCACTTTGAAGTCGGTGTTGCGGGATTGCAGGTAGGCGAGGTCGGTCACCGGCGCGGCGCTGATGCGCTCGCTGACCATGACCTGTTCGTTGGTCAGCGGCCAGTGTACCTCCGGCACGTAGAGCAGCGGCGAGTTGAGGAAATTGCGGCGCAGCAGCGAGGTATTGGCGGCCTCGCGCTGCAGGTTGAGCTCGTCGAAAATAGTGTGGCGGTAGTCGCTGACGATCTCCACCGGATGCAGGCGCCGGCCCTGGACCGTATTGCGCTCCACCCAGCGGGCAAGGCTGAACAGCAGGTCGATGTCTTCGCCGATGACCTTGTCGATTCCGGGGCGGATGGCCTTGACCACCACCTCGCGGCCGTCCAGTAACTGGGCGCCGTGAACCTGGGCCACCGAAGCGGAGGCCAGCGGCTCACTGTCGAAGCGCAGGAACAGCTCGCCCACCCGGCCCTTGAGGGCGTTTTCGACGATGGCGATGAACTGGGCGGAATCGAAAGGCTGGACCTGATCCTGGAGGCGATCCAGTTCGCGGCAGATGTCGGCGGGAATCAGGTCGGGGCGGGTCGACAGCAACTGGCCGAACTTGATGAAGATCGGGCCGAGGTCCTCCAGCGCGCGGCGCAGGCGCACGCCCCGGGATTCTTGCGGCGCAGGCAGCAAAGCGGCGAAGCGGGCCACCAGCCGCGCGGCGAGGGGCAGACGCTGGCCGCCGAGGCCGACTCCGTCTTTCAGGTAGGTGTCGAGTCGGTAGCGGGCGGCGACCCGGAGGATGGTGAGCAGGCGTCTGGTTTTCGCCATCAGCGGATCCTGTCGTCCAGTCTCCGGCGCAGGCGGCCGATACGGGCCGCCAGGCGATCGCTGTCCTCGGCCAACTGCGTCACGGCATCCGCCCAGGGAGTCAGTTCCCGCCGGCCGATCACGATGCCGGCCTCCTCGCGGAGAAATTCCGCACCGCCGGAAAACGCCCTCGCGGCGGCCTGGCGCTGCCACTGGCTGCCGCGGCGCAGGGCAGTGGCGACCAAATGGGCCGGTACGTCGCCGACCAGTCCGGCCAGCGCTGCTTCCCAGTCGATATCCAGCTTGCCGAGCACGGCGCGAACTTCCTGGAGCAGCCCCTGGTTGCCGGCCATCTCGACACCGGAGCCCGCCAGGGTGACGCCGCCGCTGGCGGAGATCCCGAGGCGGGCGAGCGCCAGGGCGCTGCCCTTGAGGCTGACTTCGGCGCGCTCCGGCGCGCCGCGGCTGAATGCCACCTGGCCACTGCTGTCGAAATGCACGCCGAGGTCGAACGCCGGGCCGGTGCAGTGGACGGCGAGCGTGCGCCCCGCGAGGCGGGCCAGCGCCGCGCTGCTCGCCGGATCGAAGGCGAGGGCATGGTTGATCAGCGCCGCGACGTGGTTGAGGGCCAGGGTGGTGATCAAGGCTTGATGCCCTTGTGGAGGGCGACGATGCCGCCGGTGAGGTTGTGGTATTCGCAGCGGGCGAAGCCGGCGTTTTCCATCATGGTCTTGAGGGCTTCCTGGTCCGGGTGCATGCGGATCGATTCCGCCAGGTAGCGGTAGCTGTCGGCGTCGTTGGCGACCGCCCTGCCCATCAGCGGCAGGATGCGGAAGGAATAGAAGTCGTAGAGTTTTTCCAGTGGCTGCGACACCGGCTTGGAGAACTCCAGCACCAGCAGCCGCCCCCCCGGCTTCAGCACCCGCAGCATGGCGGCGAGCGCGAGGTCCTTGTCGGTGACGTTGCGCAGGCCGAAGGCGATGGTGATGCAGTCGAAGCTGTTGTCGGGGAAGGGCAGGTACTGGGCGTCCGCCTGGGCGAACACCACGTTGCCGGCGGTGCCGTGGTCGAGCAGTTTGTCGCGGCCGACCCGCAGCATCGACTCGTTGATGTCGGCCAGCACCACCAGCCCCTCGGGGCCCACCAGGCGGGCGAACCTGGCGGTGAGATCGCCGGTGCCGCCGGCGATGTCCAGCACCCGCTGGCCGGCGCGCACCCCCGACATCTCGATGGTGAAATGCTTCCACAAGCGGTGGACGCCGCCGGACATCAGGTCGTTCATCAGGTCGTACTTGGCGGCAACCGAGTGGAACACCTTTGACACATGGCCGGCCTTTTCGGTGACCGGCACCTGCTTGAAGCCGAAATGGGTGTACTTGTCCTCTTTCATCGCCCGCCCTCTCAAAGAGCGGGAATTGTACACCGGCGGGCTCGTTTCTGTCCTCCGGGGTCAGGTGCCATCCGGCTCCGTTTCTGCCGCCATATAACGTTCGCGCTTTTTCGGCTTGAGGCGCGTCATGTCCGCCACGATCAGGCCGTCCACGCAGTCGCCGAAGGCGGGGTCGACATTGAAGCCGGCGAAGCGCACGCCGTCCTCCAGAAAGGTTTCCGGGTACTGCTTGTAGAGGGTCGGCACGCTCAGGTTCATATGGCTCAGCATGCTCTTGAGCCGGGAAAATTCCTCGCGGTAGTCGCTGCCCGGGAACAGGCGGGCCAGTTCGCCCTGGCGCTGGGGCGAGATCGCATAGGGGAGGCTGGCGGCGGCCAGTGGTTCGCCACAGGGAAAGTGGACAGTGTAGAAATACACCAGCATCTCCATCGCCTGGCGGGGGTAGCCGTTGCTGATGGATACCGGGCCGAACAGGTAGCGGTAGCCGGGGTTGGCGCGCAGGAAGGCGCCGATGCCGAACCACAGGTAGTCGAGGCTGCGCTTGCCCCAGTATTTGGGTTGGACGAAGCTGCGGCCGAGCTCCAGCCCCTGCTCCAGGTAGGGCCGGCTGGCTTCGTTGAAGCTGAACAGGGTCGAGGAATAGAGGTAATCCTGGCCCAGCCGCTCGGCGGCGGGCCGCGCGTCGCAGAAGCGGTAGGCCCCGGCGATTTCCAGATCGCCATCGTCCCACAGGATCAGGTGAAAGTAGTGCTGGTCGTAGAGGTCGGTATCGCGGCGCCGGCCGGTGCCTTCGCCGACGGCGCGGAAGGTCATCTCCCGCAGCCGGCCGATCTCGCGCATGATGGAAGAGTCCGACTGAAAGCGGTACAGGTAGATCTGCTTGCCGTCGCCGGTCTCGCCCAGCAGCTCGCAGCGCCGCACTTCATCGCGCAGGGCGATCCGGTTTTCCGGGTGGGCGACGGCGGCTTCGGTGGCGAACACGCCATCCTTGTCCTGGCCGATCCGGTACAGGTGGCGGCGGAACAGCTGGGCTTTTTCCCGGGGGCTGACGGCGACCCGCTGGTAGCTGTCGAAGGCGACCGGTTGGCCGATGCGGATGTCGACACAGTTTTTGGCGTGCTTGAACATTTCCCGCACCAGCCACAGGGTGGAGACCGGCCGGGCCAGAAACGACAGGACGTAGAACAGCGCGGAGTTCCTGCCATCGACGAACACCGGCAGGATCGGCGCGTTGCAGGCGCTGGCGATGCGCAGAAACCCCGATTGCCACTTGCCGTCGCGCACGCCCTTGGCACCGAGCCGGGAGACCTCGCCGGCGGGAAAGATGATCAGCGCGCCATCGCCCTTCAGGTGCTGGAGAATGGCCTCGAGATTGCGGCGGGGGGTGTTGCCGCCCATGTTGTCCACCGGCAGTAACAGAGGGTGGAGGGGCGCCACCGCGCCGAGGATTTCGTTGGCCACCACCTTGACGTCGGCGCGCACCTCCCGCACCAGCTTGAGCAGGGCGAGGCCGTCGAGGGAGCCGATGGGGTGGTTGGCGATGATCACCACCCGTCCCCTGGCGGGGATGCGCTCCCGTTCCTTGTCCCGGGTGGCGTAGCTGAACTGGAAGTAATCGAGCACTTGCTCGACGAAATCGAATCCGCGCAGGTGAGGGTAGGCGGCGGTGAACTGCTGGAACTCCTGCTCGTGGAACAGCAGGCGCAGTATCCGGGTGAGAGGCCTGGCCAGCAGCGGGCGCTTCCGGCAAAAGTCCGGATAGCGGTCCTGGAGGAAGGTTTCGATATTGAGCATGGGGTTCTCCACTGGTTTGTGGGAACCCTAAAAGCCGGGTTTGACAGGAGTATGACGGGGCGGCGGCCCCGTCAGCGGCTATTTGAGATGGCCGAGGTGTTTTTGCACCACTTGCAGGGTCGGCTTGAACAGTCTTGGCGTGGCGGCCACCACATGGCCGTTGTCCATGAAGTCGTTGTCGCCCTGGAAGTCGCTGATCATCCCGCCGGCCTCTTTGACCAGCAGCACGCCGGCGGCGATATCCCAGGGCTTCAAGTACATTTCCCAGAACGCGTCGTAGCGGCCCGCCGCCAGGTAGGCGAGATCGAGTGAGGCGACGCCGAGGCGGCGAATGCCCGAGGAGTGTTCCGCCAGGGTTTTGAAGGCTTCGAGGTAGGGCTCCATATGGGCGCTGGACGGCAGGCTGAAAGGCACGCCGGTGGCGATCAGCGCGCCGTCCATGGCGGTGCGGCCGCTGACCCGGAGGCGGCGGCCGTTGAGCTGGGCGCCGCGGCCGCGACTGGCGGTGAATTCTTCCTGCTTGATCGGATCGAACACCACGGCGTGCTCCAGTCGGCCTTTGTGGGTGCAGCCGATGGATACCGCAAAATGGGGGATGCCACGGATGAAATTGGTGGTGCCGTCCAGGGGATCGATGATCCAGGTGTAGTCGCTGTCGGGATTGCCGATGTAGCCGGATTCCTCGCCGAGGATGCGATGGTCCGGATAGGCCCTGAGCAGATGATTGATGATTTCCTGTTCCGACGTCCGATCGACGTCGGTGACGAAGTCGTTGCGGCCTTTTTCGTCGATCTTGACGAGATCCATGCGTTCCGCCGCGCGAACGATTTTGTCGCCGGCGCTGCGGGCGGCGCGCAGGGCGATATTGACCATTGGTTCCATAGTGCGATTAAAGAGCGAGTGGGAGGCCGCGCATTGTAACAGAGTCGCCGTTGCCGTTGGTAAATTGTCATCCCTGGCCGGGGCGCCGGCGATAGGCGCGGCGGGGATCTTGCTGCTAAAATGCCGCCCCTCGTTTATCAATGATCACTGAAGGTCCGGATGCTCGACAAAGTACGCATCGTGCTGGTCAATACCACCCACCCCGGCAATATCGGGGGGGCGGCGCGGGCCATGAAAAACATGGGCCTCGGCCAGCTTTACCTGGTGGAGCCACAGGAGTTCCCCGCCGATAGGGCGGTATGGCGGGCGGCCGGGGCGGTCGACGTGCTCGATCGCGCCATCGTGGTGCCGACCCTCGACGATGCCATCGCCGGCTGCGGCCTGGTGGTGGGCGCCAGCGCGCGCGACCGGCGTATTCCCTGGCCGCTGCTCGATCCCCGCCAGTGCGGCGAGCGGGTGGTGAGCGAGGCGGCCAGCCATCCCGTTGCCATCGTCTTTGGCCGCGAGGACCGCGGGCTCACCAACGAAGAACTGCAAAAGTGCACCTATCACGTGCATATCCCGGCCAATGCCGAATACAGCTCGCTCAACCTGGCCGCCGCCGTGCAGGTGATCAGCTACGAGATCCGCATGGCCATGCTCGCCGCCGAGCACGGCGCGATCCCGCCGCTGCAGGAGTGGGACCTGCCGCCGGCCCGCGCCGAGGATGTCGAGCTGTATTTCCAGCACCTGGAGCAGGCGTTGACCGAGATCGACTTCTACGATCCGGCCAATCCGCGCCAGACGATGACCCGGCTGCGCCGTCTCTACGGCCGCATCCGCCTCGATGAGATGGAATTGTCGATTTTGCGCGGGGTGCTCACCGCCATGCAGAACGTCGCCCACAAGCTGCGCCGGGCCAGAAGCGATGACCGGGACGGATAGCCGGGGTGGGCAATACTTGACCAAAAAAGTGGGTTATTGAATAATGCCCTGGCATTTTCGCTGGGGACTGGATCGATGAGATTGACAACACGGGGCCGTTACGCGGTGACGGCCATGCTGGATCTGGCGCTGCACGGACAGCAAAAACCCATCAGTCTGGCCGATATTTCCCAGCGCCAGGAGATATCCCTGTCCTATCTCGAGCAATTGTTCGCCAAGCTGCGCCAGAACAGCCTGGTGGCCAGTGTCCGCGGCCCCGGAGGGGGCTACCGCCTCAGCCGGGCGAGCAGCGAGATCAGCGTGGCCGAGATCATCGATGCGGTCAACGAAAGCGTCGATGCCACCAGTTGTGCGGGCAAGGGCAACTGCCAGGGCGGCGAAGTGTGCCTGACCCACCATTTGTGGGACCAGTTGAGCGGCCAGATCCACAGTTTTCTCAGCAACATCACCCTCGCCGAGCTGACCGCCAGCGACAAGGTGCAGGCGGTCTGCCAGCGCCAGATGGCGCGCGAGGACCTGCAGGCCGTCAGCCAGCCCGTGCACCTGCGGTGATGCGCCCGTGATGAAGCTGCCGGTTTATCTCGACTATGCGGCCACCACGCCGGTGGACCCCCGGGTCGCTGACAAAATGGTCGGTTACCTGACGTTCGATGGTGTGTTCGGCAATCCCGCCTCCCGTTCCCACGCCTACGGCTGGGCTGCGGAGGCCGCGGTGGAGGAGGCTCGCCGCCAGGTGGCCGGACTGATCAATGCCGACCCCAGGGAGATCGTCTGGACGTCCGGTGCCACCGAGTCCAACAACCTGGCGATCAAGGGCGTCGCTCGCGCCAACAAGGCCAGGGGCAGGCACATCGTCACTTCGCTGATCGAACACAAAGCGGTGCTCGATCCTTGCCGCCAGCTCGAGCGGGAGGGGTTCGAGGTCACTTTTCTGGCCCCGGAAGCCGATGGCACGACGCCGGTGGCGCGGGTCGCGGAGGCCATTCGCGACGACACCGTGCTGGTGTCGCTGATGCACGTCAACAACGAGATCGGGGTGGTCAACGATATTGCCGCCGTGGCCGAGCTCTGTCGTCGGCGCGGTGTCTGTTTCCATGTCGATGCCGCCCAGAGCGCCGGCAAGCTGGCCATCGACCTGGCGGCGCTCGGCGTCGACCTGATGTCCTTCAGCGCCCACAAGGTCTATGGCCCGAAAGGCATTGGTGCGCTCTACGTGCGCCGCCGCTCCCAGTTGGCCATCGAGGCCCAGATTCACGGCGGCGGCCACGAGCGCGGTTTGCGCTCCGGCACCTTGCCGACGCACCAGATCGTCGCGATGGGCGAGGCATTCCGCATTGCCGGCGCCGAAATGGCGGAGGAGAGCATCCGCGTGGAGGCCTTGCGCGAGCGCTTGTGGAGCGGGCTTCGCGACATCGACGGCGTCGCGGTCAACGGTGCCCTGGTGCCGCGGGTGGCGGGCAATCTCAATGTGTCCTTCGCCGATGTCGACGGTGAGTCGCTGATCATCGCGCTCAAGGATCTGGCGCTGTCCACCGGTTCCGCCTGCACCTCCGCCAGCCTGGAGCCGTCTTACGTGCTGCGGGCGCTCGGCCTCGACGATGCGCTGGCCCACAGCTCCGTTCGCTTCAGCCTGGGCCGCTACAGCACCGAGGCCGAGGTCGATTTTGCCGTGGAACAGGTCGGTCGGGCGGTGCACCGGCTGCGGGAAGTGTCGGCGCGCGCCTGCTGAAATTGCCCTCCGCTGGGTTATGATAGGCGCCCTTTGCGCTGGCGTGCAGTTGGCCGGCGCTAAAAGTTGACTAAATTGCTTGGTTATTCGATAATGCCAGCCATCGGGATTAGGCAGTGTCGCCCTTGTGGGTGAGCGCAGGCCACAGTCAGAGAGCAGTCGCTCAGGTTGTAAATTATGTCGCAAGAGCACATTGCAGGTTTGATCGAAAAGGAGTACGCGGCGGGTTTTTATACCCAGGTGGAGTCCGATACCCTGCCTCCCGGCCTTGACGAGGAGGTGATTGCCTATATCTCGGCGCGCAAGAACGAGCCCGAGTGGATGCTGGAATGGCGTCTCAAGGCCTACCGGCTGTGGCTCGACATGGTCGAGCCGACCTGGGCGCATGTCCGTTATCCGAAGCTCGATTATCAGGCGCTGTCCTACTTTTCCGCGCCCAAGAGCATGGCCGATCGCCCCAAGAGCCTTGCCGAGGTCGACCCGGAGCTGCTGCGCACCTACGAAAAGCTCGGCATCCCGCTCCACGAGCAGGAGGCACTGGCCGGTGTGGCGGTGGACGCCGTGTTCGACTCGGTGTCGCTGGGCACCACGTTCCGCGGCCGCCTCAAGGAAGCCGGGGTGATTTTCTGTTCCATTTCCGAGGCGCTGCAGGACTACCCCGACCTGGTGCGCAAATACCTCGGCACCGTGGTGCCGCAGCGGGACAATTTCTTCGCCGCGCTCAACAGCGCGGTGTTCAGCGACGGGTCCTTCGTATACATCCCCAAGGGGGTGCGTTGCCCCATGGAGCTGTCCACCTATTTTCGCATCAACGAGTCGAAGACCGGGCAGTTCGAACGCACCCTCATCATCGCCGACGAGGGCAGCGAGGTCAGCTATCTCGAAGGCTGCACCGCGCCGATGCGCGATGAGAACCAGCTCCACGCCGCGGTGGTGGAACTGGTCGCCCTCGACAACGCCACCATCAAGTATTCCACGGTGCAGAACTGGTACCCCGGTGACGCGCAGGGCAAGGGCGGTATCTACAATTTCGTGACCAAGCGCGGTGTCGCCCACACCAATGCCCGGATCTCCTGGACGCAGGTGGAGACCGGCTCGGCGGTGACCTGGAAGTACCCGAGTTGCATCCTGTGGGGCGACAACAGCGTGGGTGAGTTCTACTCGGTGGCGCTGACCAACAACTACCAGCAGGCCGACACCGGCACCAAGATGGTCCACCTGGGCAAGAATACCCGCTCGACCATCATTTCCAAGGGCATTTCCGCCGGCCACAGCTCCAACGCCTACCGCGGCAAGGTGCACATCAGCGCCTCCGCCGAAGGTGCGCGCAACTACACCCAGTGTGACTCCCTGTTGATCGGCGATCGCTGCGCCGCGCACACGTTTCCCTATATCGAAAGCAAGCAGCCATCGGCGGTGGTCGAGCACGAGGCGAGCACCTCCAAAGTCAGTGATGACCAGCTCTATCTGTGCCGCCAGCGGGGCATAGACACCGAAAAAGCCGTGTCGATGATCGTCAACGGCTTTTGCAAGGAGGTGTTCAAGGAGCTGCCCATGGAATTTGCCGTGGAGGCGGGCAAGCTGCTCGAAGTCAGCCTCGAGGGTTCGGTGGGCTGACCGCCCGGACGAGCTTTTTCCAGGGCCGTATCCGGCCCCGATACCAATTCTGTGGAGACTATTGCTACATGTTGTCGATCGAAAATCTGCACGCGCGCATCGAGGCCGGGAACAAGGCCATCCTCAACGGGCTGAATCTCCAGGTCAACCCGGGTGAAGTCCATGCCATCATGGGGCCGAACGGATCCGGTAAAAGCACCCTCGGCCATGTACTGGCTGGCCGCGAAGACTACGAAGTCACCGATGGCCGGGTCACCTTCAAGGGGCTCGACCTGCTGGCGATGACCACCGAAGAGCGCGCCCGCGAAGGTGTATTCCTGGCCTTCCAGTACCCGGTGGAGATCCCCGGCGTCAGCAACATGGAGTTTCTCAAGGCATCCTTCGACGCCCTGCGGGAGCATCGCGGCGAGGAAGCGCTCGATGCGGTGAGCTTCCTCAAGGCGGCCCGCGAAGCTTCCAGGGTGGTCAACCTCGATCAGGCCTTTCTCAAGCGTGGGGTCAATGAGGGTTTTTCCGGTGGCGAGAAAAAGCGCAATGAAATCATGCAGATGATGCTGTTGAAGCCAAGCCTGGCGATTCTCGATGAGACGGATTCGGGCCTTGATATCGACTCCCTCCAGGTGGTGGCCGACGGCGTCAACTCGCTGCGCAGCCCCGACCGCTCGTTTATCCTGGTGACCCACTATCAGCGCCTGCTCACCTATATCGAGCCGGATTTCGTCCATGTCCTCGCAGGTGGCAGAATCGTCAAGTCCGGCGACAAGTCCCTGGCCCTGGAGCTGGAGGAAAAAGGTTACGGCTGGCTGGAACACGAGGTCGCCTGATGACGGATTTCGTTGAAAAGGCACTGTTGCGCGAACCCGCTGGCGCGCCGCCCTGGCTGGCGGCGCTGAACGACCGGGGCCGGGCGGGCAGCCGCGGCCGGGTGCTGCCCAATTTCCGGGTGGAAGAATGGAAGTACACCAGCCTCAGGCCCCTCGATGAAGGCGCCTATGTAGCCGCGCCGGCGTTCCGGGAAGCCGACACCGGCCTCGCCGCGCACTATGCCATCGATGGACTCGACGCCCATACCCTGGTGTTCGTCAACGGCCACTACAGCGCCGCCCTGTCATCCTCTTCATCCTTGCCTGACGGCGTTACCCTGGTGCCGTTTTCCCTCGCCAACGACGCCGAGGCGGCGCAGATCAACGAACATCTCGGCACGTTGGCGGATCGGACCCGGCTTTTCACCAGCCTCAATGACAGCTGGCTGGCGGATGGCGTGTATCTGCGGGTCGCCCGCGATCGGCGCATCGACAAGCCCATCCAGCTGGTTTGGCTGACCGTTGCCGAAACCGCGGCTTTCGGTCTTGCCCAGCGCCTGCTGGTGGTCATGGAGGAGGGCAGCGAGGCCTCGGTGCTGGAGCACTTCGTCAGCAGTGATGAAACCCAGAACAGCTTCACCAACGGCGTCAGCGAACTGGTGGTGGGCGCCGGCGCCCGGCTGCGCCACTGCCGCCTGCATCTCGAGCAGGCAGCCGCTCTCCATGTCGGCTCGGTCCATGCCAGCCTGGCCCGCGACGCGACTCTCGACGGCTTTCACATGGCGCTCGGCAGCCGCCTCAAGCGTATCGACCTGGTGGTTCACCACCGCGGGGAGGGCGCCCACTGCGAGCTCAACGGGATCTACCTGCCGCGCGACCGCGAGCACATCGACTACCACACCACGATGGAACACGAAGTCCCCCGCTGCACCAGCGAGGAGACCTTCCGCGGCATCATCGCCGACGAGGCGCGGGCGGTGTTCAACGGCCGTATCCATATCCATCGTCACGCCCAGAAGACCCACGCCCGCCTCAGCAACCGCAACCTGCTCACCAGCAACAAGGCCGAGGTCGATACCAAGCCGGAACTGGAAATCTACGCCGACGACGTGCAATGCTCCCACGGCGCCACCGTGGCCCAGTTGGATGCGGCTCAGCTCCACTATCTGCGTACCCGCGGCGTGTCGGAACAGGAAGCCCGGGTGCTGCTCAGTTTCGGTTTCATCAACGAACTGCTCAACAGGATCACCCGCGAGCCTCTGCGCCAGTATTTGCGCCAGCAGTTGCGGGGCCTGTTCGCCAGGGAGCCCGAGCTTGCGAGGCACCTGCTATGAACCAGTCGCCCGGTTCGCTGATCCGGCCGGCGGCCTTCGATGTCGCTGTGGTGCGGGCCGATTTTCCGATCCTGGCCCGCCAGGTCAACGGCCATCCGCTGGTGTACCTCGACAACGCCGCCACCACTCAGAAGCCGTTGGCGATGATCGATGCGATCAGCGATTACTATCTCAACCACAACGCCAACGTCCACCGCGCCGCCCATGTGCTCAGCGACGAGGCGACCCAGGCCTTCGAAGGGGCCAGGGAGCGGGTGGCGGGATTCATCAACAGCCCATCGCCCCGCCAGGTGATCTGGACCCGGGGCACCACCGAATCCATCAACCTGGTGGCGGACACCTGGGGGCGGGCCAACCTGGGCCCCGGGGACCGGGTGCTGGTGTCGGCCCTGGAGCACCATTCCAACATCGTGCCCTGGCAGATGGTGGCGGCCGAGAAAGGCGCCGAGGTAGTGCCGGTGGATGTGACCGACCAGGGCGAAGTGGATCTCGGCGCTCTCGAAGCCCTGCTCGACGAGCGCGTCAAGCTGGTGTCCATTGCCCATATCTCCAATGCCCTCGGCACCGTCAATCCAGTGGCCGGCATAGTGGCGCTGGCCCATCGCGCCGGCGCCCTGGTGCTGATCGATGGTGCCCAGGGTGTGGCCCATGGCGCGGTGGACGTGCAGGCGCTGGGCTGTGATTTCTACGCCTTCTCGGGCCACAAGATGTTCGGTCCCACCGGTATCGGCGTGCTGTGGGGGCGGGAGGAGCTGCTCGACGCCATGCCGCCCTACCAGGGCGGCGGCGAAATGATCGAGACGGTGAGCTTTGCCGGCACTACCTGGAACGCCCTGCCCTACAAGTTCGAGGCCGGCACCCCGGACATCGCCGGCGCCATCGGCCTTGGCGCCGCCGTCGACTACCTGCTCGGCCTCGATCGAGCCGCCGCCGCCGCGCACGAGGCGGCGCTGCTCGACTACACCTGGCAGCGCGCGGCGGACTTTCCCGGCCTGCGCCGGATCGGCGAGGCCAGCCAGATCGCCGGCGTGTTCAGTTTCCTGCTGGACGGAACCCACCCCGCCGATGTGGGAATGCTGCTTGACCAGCAGGGGGTGGCGGTGCGCACCGGCCATCATTGCGCCCAGCCGCTGATGGCGCGCTACGCGATCCCGGGCACAGTGCGGGCGTCCTTTGCCCTGTATAATACCCGGGACGATGTCGATCGCCTGTTCGCGGGGCTGGAGAAAGTCCGCGGTTTTCTGCTCTAACGTAGTAGCTGAGGAATTTGCCATGAGCGTTGAAACCTTTGATGTCGATACCAATGTGCTGCCCCGGGTGACGGTGACTCCCGCGGCGGTGGATCATCTCCGCCGGCAGCTGGCCGGCAAAGGGCTTTCCGGCGTCCGCATCCACCTGGAGAAAAGCGGCTGCACCGGCTACAAGTATGTGATCGACGAGGTGGCCGGCCCCGAAGCGGGGGACGTCGTCCTCGAAGTCGCCGACGGGCTCATCCTGTCGCTGCCGCCGGGCGATGCGCCCACCCTCAACGGCCTGGCCCTCGACTATGTGCAGGAAGGGGTCAACCGCCGCCTGGTGATCGACAACCCCAACGCCAAAGATGCCTGCGGTTGCGGGGAAAGTTTCAGTTTCTGAGGGGTAGACGAGCGTATGGCTGAACAGACAATGGTGGTGACGACGCGCCCCTGCCCCGCGCGGCGGGTGCCCACGGGGGATCCGGTTACCATCCCGGCCGATATGTTCGTCACCATCACCCAGGCCCTCGGCGGCAACTACACGGTGGTGTACCAGGGCAACATGCTGCGCGTGGACGGCACCGACGCCGACGCCCTCGGTCTCGAGAAGCAGGAGCTGCATTTCGACGACCGCGGCGATGGCCGGATCCATGAAGACCAGGTGTGGCAAGCGCTGGAGACCGTCTACGATCCCGAGATTCCGGTCAACCTGCGCAGCCTCGGGCTGATCTATGGCATGGCCATCGACCAGGACGACAAGAAGGTGACCATCGACATGACACTGACCGCCCCCGGCTGCGGCATGGGCCCGGTGCTGATGGGCGATGTCGAATACCGGGTGCGCCAGGTTCCCAATGTCGCCGGGGTCGACGTGCGTCTGGTCTTCGATCCACCCTGGAGCCGCGACATGATGTCGGAAGAGGCGCAACTCGAAACCGGCATGTTTTATTGAACCAGCCATGACCAGCAACCCTTTTGGCACCACCGTCACCAGCGACGACATCATCGATACCCTGGGCTTTTTCGACGGCTGGGAAGAGCGCTACAAGTACATCATCGACCTCGGGCGGGAGCTCCCTCCCATGGCCGATGCCAAGAAGGACGACGCGCATCTGGTGCGGGGCTGCCAGAGCCAGGTGTGGATCGACGCCCGTCGCGACGGCGGGCGCCTATGGTTCGAAACCGACAGCGACGCCTTCATCGTCAAGGGATTGCTGGCGGTGGTGCTCGCCGCATACAACGGCAAGCGTCCGGACGAGGTGCTGGCCTTCGACATCGAGGATTACTTCCGCCGCCTCGACCTGCTTCGCCACCTCAGCCCCACCCGGGGCAACGGCCTGCGGGCGATGGTCAAGCGCATCCGCACCATGGCCGTGGAAGCCGCGGCCTGAGCATAGCGTCGCGGGCGAATACATTCTTGTAACCCCCTGTGGGCAGGGGTAAAATCCACAGCCATTTACCGGATCCACCCCGATTGCTGTCGTGGTGGATCCCAGCTAATACGCGGAGATATTGCATGGCCCTCGAACGAACCCTGTCCATCATCAAGCCGGATGCCGTCGCCAAGAACGTTGTGGGCGAAATCCTCAGCCGTTTTGAGAAGACCGGCCTTAGAATCATCGCCGCCAAGATGCAGCAATTGTCCCGCGAGCAGGCCGAAGGCTTTTACGCCGAGCATAAGGAGCGCCCGTTCTTCAAGGATCTGGTGGGCTTCATGACCTCTGGTCCGGTGATGATCCAGGTGCTCGAAGGCGAGGGGGCGATTGCCAAGAACCGCGACCTGATGGGCGCCACCAATCCCCAGGAAGCCGCCGCCGGCACCATTCGCGCCGACTTTGCCGAAACCATCGACGCCAACGCCGTTCACGGTTCCGACTCGGAGGCCGCCGCCGAGCGCGAAATCCGTTATTTCTTCGAAGACCGCGAGATCTGTTCACGCTAGTCGACGGGCTTGAGCCCGGGAGCATCATGACGACATCCCCAGCACTGACGCCCGAGGCGGCGTCCAGGGACGAGAAAATCAACCTCCTGGGGCTTTCCGCCGACGGGCTGGGGGAGTTTTTCGCCGCCATCGGCGAGAAGCGGTTCCGCGTCAACCAGCTGCTCAAGTGGATGCACCAGCGCGGTATCACCGATTTCTCCGCGATGACCGACCTGTCGAAAGGGCTGCGGGAAAAACTTGCCCAGGTGGCCGAAGTCCGCCCTCCGGAGGTGGTCAACCAGTATGATTCCACCGATGGCACCCGCAAGTGGCTGGTGCGCACCGACGGTGGCGAGTGTGTCGAGACGGTGTTCATCCCCGAGAAGGATCGCGGCACGCTGTGCGTGTCGTCCCAGATCGGCTGCTCGCTGGATTGCAGTTTCTGCGCCACCGGCAAGCAGGGGTTCAACCGCAATCTCAGCGCCGCGGAAATCATCGGTCAGCTATGGGTGGCGGTGCGGTCGTTTGGCGGCTTCGATCCCGGCGCCGAGCGGGTCGTGTCGAATGTGGTGATGATGGGCATGGGCGAGCCGCTGATGAATTTCGACAATGTGGTCGATGCCATGGGCCTGATGATGAACGACTGTGCCTACGGCCTGTCGAAGCGGCGGGTCACGCTGAGCACCGCCGGGGTGGTGCCGGCTCTCGACCGGCTCGGTGATGTCACTGACGTCTCGCTGGCCCTTCCACTGACGCCCCCAACAATGCCCTGCGCAATGAGCTGGTGCCGGTCAACCGCAAGTATCCGGTGGAAAGCCTGATCGCCTCGGCGCGCAACTACCTCGACAAGCTGCCCGACAGCCATCGCAAGGTCACCGTCGAGTACACCCTGATCGACCAGGTCAACGACCGTGTCGAGCATGCCCGCGAGCTGGCGGAGCTGCTCAGGGAGCTGCCTTGCAAGATCAACCTGATCCCCTTCAACCCGTTTGCCAACTCCGGTTACAGGCGGGTGTCGGGCAATGCCCTCAACCGCTTCCGCGACGTTCTCTACCCGGCTGGCCATACAGTCACGGTGCGCACGACACGCGGCGATGACATCGCCGCCGCCTGCGGCCAGCTGGCGGGGGATTTCAATGACAAGACACGCCGCAAGGAGCGCCACCAGCAGCGCTACCGGCAGAATACCGAGCAGGCGGTGCGGCTTGTAGGCATGGTGGATTGATGCGCCTGGCGATGTCCCCGCCGGGCGTGCTGGTGGCGTTGTTGACGACGACGCTGCTGGTGGCGGGGTGCGCGACCGAGGTCAAGACCAAGGGAGCCGTGCGATCAAAGCCGATTTCCATGGACCAGGCCTTGCAGGATCATATCCAGCTCGGCCTCAGCTATGTCGGCGAGGGCAACCGCGATGCGGCCCGCCATCACCTTGCCAAGGCGCTGGAGATCGATCCGCGTTCTCCCGGCGCTCACAACGGTATGGCTCTGCTCTACCAGTTGGAGCAGGAAAGTAGCCTGGCGGAAAAACACTACAAGCGCGCCATCGCCTACGATCGCGACTTTACCCGGGCGCGCAACAACTACGGTGTGTTCCTGGCTCAGCAGGAGCGGGTCGAGGAGGCCTACGACGAGTTCCGCCGGGTCACCGAGGACACCGGCTACGGGTTCCGCGCCCAGGCATTCGTCAGCCTCGGTATCGCCGCCAGCAGTCTCGGTCGGCAGGAGGAGGCGGTGGAAGCATGGAGCCGGGCGATAGTCCTCAATCCGCGCCTGGCCCAGCCCTACCTGGAACTGGCGGAGTACCATCTGGGGCGCGATGAATATCCCCAGGCCGGGCGCTATCTGGCGGCCTTCGACAGTCTCGCCAGGCCCTCCGCGCGCAGCCTCTGGCTGGGCCTGCGGATCGAACGCCGCTTCGGCAACAAGGACGCGGTTGCCAGCAAGGCCCTGGCGCTCAGCAAGCTTTTCCCCTATTCACAGGAAAATCTGGAATACCAGGAGTGGCTCAGGCATGAGCAGCAGCAATAGCAGCCAGACACCGCACCAGGACCCGGTCAGCGAGGGCGCGGGTCCGCTGCTGCGCCGGGCGCGGGAGGGGCTCGGCCTGTCGCAGGACGACCTGAGCCGCCAGCTCGGCATCTCCCGGCGCACACTGCAGGCCCTCGAGCAGGATGACTATGGGGCCCTGCCCGGCGAAGTGTATGTCCGCGGCTATCTGCGCACCTACTGCAATATCGTCAAGCTGCGGCCGAGTCCGGTGCTCGCCTGCTTCGCCGACCATGTGCAGGCAGTGCGGCAGGAGCGGCGCCCGACCCGGTCGGCCGCTCCGCGCCGGCCGCTGGTATGGATGGGTTCTTGCGCCGCGAGCCTGATGGCTTGTACCCTGGTGTCCTGGGCGCTGTATTCCGAAGGCAAGGAGTTTCCCGCGATGTTCACCGCGGGCCAGGCGGCGCCCGCCGCCGCGCCGCCACTGGCCGGCCCGGCCGGCAGCCGGCAAGCCGGGGAGCTGACGTTCGATTTTCACGCCGACAGCTGGGTGGAAGTGATCGATGCCAACGACCATATCCTCGCTGTCGACCTGTACCGCAGTGGCGACCGCCTCGCTCTCGACGGCAAGCCCCCCTTCAGGATAACGCTCGGGCACGCGCCCGGCGTGGCGATCAGTTATCGAGGGGCGGCGGTGGAGCTTGCTCCCGATCCCGAAACCCTAGCCGCAGAAATCACGGTAGGCCGATGACAGTCCATGAATCTCCGATAAAGCGCCGCAAATCCCGCCAGATCATGGTGGGCAACGTCCCAGTCGGCGGCGATGCGCCGATCTCGGTGCAGAGTATGACCAACACCGAGACCACCGACGTCGCCGCCACCGTCGCCCAGATCCGCCGTATCCAGGATGCCGGCGCCGATATCGTGCGGGTCTCGGTGCCGTCGCTGGAGGCCGCCGAGGCCTTCGGCGAGATCCGTCGCCAGGTGACCCTGCCGCTGGTGGCCGACATCCACTTCGATCACAAGATCGCCCTGCGGGTGGCCGACCTCGGGGTCGATTGCCTGCGCATCAACCCCGGCAACATCGGCAAGGAAGAGCGTATCCGGGCGGTGGTCGAAAAGGCCCGCGACAACAACATCCCGATCCGCATCGGCGTCAACGCCGGCTCCCTGGAAAAAGATCTGCAGCGCAAGTACGGCGAGCCCACCGCCGAGGCGCTGGTGGAGTCCGCGCTGCGCCATGTCGAGATCCTCGATCGCCTCGGCTTCCACGATTTCAAGCTGAGTCTCAAGGCCTCCGATGTGTTCATGGCGGTCGCCGCCTACCGGTTGGTCGCCAGCCAGATCGACAATCCCCTCCACCTCGGCATCACCGAAGCCGGCGGTCTGCGCTCCGGCACGGTGAAGTCGGCCATTGGCCTCGGCATGCTGCTGATGGACGGCATCGGCGATACGCTGCGGATCTCCCTGGCGGCCGACCCGGTGGAGGAAATCAGGGTCGGCTGGGATATCCTCAAAAGCCTGCGCTTGCGCTCCAAGGGGATCAATTTCATCGCCTGCCCGAGCTGTTCACGGCAGAATTTCGACGTGATCAGCACTGTCAATGCCCTGGAAGAGCGGCTCGAGGATGTCACCGTGCCGCTGGACGTATCCATCATCGGCTGCATCGTCAACGGCCCCGGCGAGGCCAAGGTCTCCGACCTGGGGCTCACTGGCGGCACCCCGAGAAACCTTCTCTATATCGACGGCAAGCCGAGCCAGAAGCTCGACCAGGCGAACCTGATCGACAGTCTCGAGCAATTGATCCGCGACAAGGCCATCAGCAAGCAGGCCGCCCTGGACGCCTTGATCGCCACCTCACACGGAACAACCGAGTAATCATGAAAAAGATCCAATCGATCCGGGGTATGAACGACCTGCTCCCCGATCAGTCCCCGGTGTGGCAGTTTCTCGAAGACAAGGTGCGCAGCCTGTTCGAGCGCTACGGCCTTGCGGAAATCCGCTTTCCGCTGCTCGAATCCACCGACCTGTTCAAGCGCTCCATCGGCGAGGTGACCGATATCGTCGAGAAGGAGATGTACACCTTTCTCGACCGCAATGGCGACAGCGTCACCCTGCGCCCCGAGGGCACGGCCGGCTGCGTGCGCGCCTGCGAACAGGCCGGACTGTTCAACCAGACGCCGCGGCTGTGGTACAAGGGGCCGATGTTCCGCTACGAGCGTCCGCAGAAGGGGCGGCTGCGCCAGTTCCACCAGATCGGCGCCGAGGTGTTTGGGCTCGACGGCCCTGATGTCGATGCCGAATTGTTGATCCTTACCCAGCGCCTGTGGCGCGAGCTGGGTATCGACGATCATGTCCGCCTCGAAATCAATTCCCTCGGCAGCAGCGATGATCGCGCCCGCTACCGGGGCGACCTGGTGGCCTGGCTCGAAGCCCGCCGCGACCGGCTCGACGAAGACAGCCAGCGCCGCCTGGGCGGCAATCCGCTGCGCATTCTCGACAGCAAGAATCCCGACACCCAGGCACTGCTCGCCGACGCCCCGAAGCTAGGCGACTATCTCGGCGCTGACGCGGCCGGCCATTTTGCCGAATTGCGGCAGCTGCTCGATGCCGCCGGGGTGGCCTACAGCGTCAACGAACGGCTGGTCCGCGGGCTCGACTACTACGGCAAGACCGTGTTCGAATGGGTGACCGGCTCGCTTGGCGCCCAGGGCACGGTCTGTGCCGGCGGCCGCTACGACGGCCTGGTGGAACAGCTGGGCGGCAAACCCACGCCGGCGGTGGGCTTCGCCATGGGCGTCGAGCGGCTGGTGCTGCTGCTTGACGCGGCTGGGGTGGTGCCGGATAGTATCGCCCGGCCGGTGGATGTCTACTTCGTCGGCGTCGGCGACGTCAAGCCCCGGCAACTGGCGGTGGCGGAGCAGTTGCGCAGCCAGTGCCCCGGCCTTCGCCTGCTGACCCATAGCGGCGGCGGTAATTTTAAGAACCAGTTCAAGAAGGCCGATCGCAGTGGCGCCCGGCTGGCCCTGATCATGGGTGAGGACGAGGCCGCCGCGGGCACGCTGACGGTGAAAGACCTGCGCCAGGACCTGCCCCAGCAAACCCTGCCTCTGGCGGAGATCCCGGCGCTCATCAAATCCGTGGTCATTCCCCCCGCGGGCACTAACAGTAACGATCCCGACCAGGAGTAAAGTGTGGCGGAACATCTTAACGACGAGGAGCAGTTCGAGGCCCTCAAGCGCTGGTGGCAGCGCAGTGGCCTGCCCATGGCCGGCGTATTGGCGGTGGCGGCGGCCGGCTGGTTTGGCTGGCATTGGTGGCAGGATAGGCAGCAGGAGAACGCCGAGCAGGGCGCGATGCTCTACGGCAACATGCTTCAGCAGCTGGCGGCCTTCGAAGGCGGTGACACCGAGGCGGCGAGCCAGGTGAGCGCCCAGGCGCAATCCCTCAAGGCGCTCCACGGCAACAGCCAGTACGGTCGCTACGGCGCCCTGGTGCTCGCCAAGCTGGCGGTGGCCGACCAGGATTTCGACGGCGCCGCCGGCGAACTGCAATGGGTTCTGGACAACGCCGACGATCCCGCCCTGAAACGCCTCGCCACCCTGCGCCTGGCCCGTATCGAGGCCGTTCGAGGGAACGATCAGGCGGCGCTGGCCCTGGTTCAGGGGGCGGTGGCCGCACCCTTTGCGGCGCTGTACGCCGAACTCGAAGGCGATATCCACGTCCGCCAGGGTGACCGCGAGGCCGCCCTGGCCGCTTACCAGCGGGCGCTCGACAGTCTCGCGCCCGGCGACGCCTCGGCGCGCCCGATGCTCGAACTCAAACTCAGCCAGGTGGCGGGCGCGGCGGGTACCGACGGCGCCAGTGGGGAGGATGCCTGATGAAAAAGCTTGCACTGTTGTGCTGTGCGCTGATGCTGTCCGGCTGCAGTTGGATGAAATTCTGGGAGAGCGACGAAGACAAGGCGCTGGCGCCCGCGCCGTTGGTCAAGTTCGATGAGGAAGTGCGGGTCCGCAAGCTGTGGTCGCGCAGCGCGGGCAGCGGCCAGGATCCGCTGTATGCGAGCCTGGTGCCGGTGCTCGATGGCGGCGTGCTGTACGCCGCCGATGGCAAGGGGCGGGTCTATGCCCTCGACGCCGAGACCGGCAAGGTCAAGTGGCAGCAGAAACTCGACAAGTCCCTGAGCGGCGGGGTCGGCGCGGGCGGTGGGCTGGTGCTGGTCGCTGATTTGAGGGGCACCCTGTTTGCCCTCGACGCCGCCACCGGGGATGTTCGCTGGCGGGTCAAGATCCATAGCGAAATGCT
>Ga0265293_10002935_pt1 | contig 32785 bp, 27 predicted proteins | sample Munlanlewell138R_FD_192505 | JGI IMG/M metagenome (GOLD analysis project Ga0265293, IMG submission 192505) | Leachate microbial communities from a municipal landfill in Southern Ontario, Canada - Leachate well 138R | ecosystem: Engineered > Solid waste > Landfill > Unclassified | place: Canada... | reverse complement strand
GAAGTGGTAGATCATTATTTCTCTATGAATGTAGCTTAGTAAGACAAAGATATTCAGCAGAGAATTAATTTAGAGGTCTGTGTCACAAATGTTTGACTTCTCTAGAATCCCGGTTTTTTTATGAGAAAAAGCATATTGCATATTATATGTATATCATATATAATTGTTAAGAAAAATACACATGTCGATTATCTGTTACCGTTGAATCAATCGTGGACTAAAATCGACAGAGGTAAAAAACGGAGGAAAGAAAGAATGTCAGTTATTTCAATGAAACAACTATTAGAAGCAGGGGTTCATTTTGGTCACCAAACCAGAAGATGGAATCCTAAAATGGCTGAGTACATTTTTACAGAAAGAAATGGAATTCATATTATTGATTTGCAAAAAACTGTAATAGAAATTGAAAAAGCCTATGAATTTGTTAAGGAAATAGTACTTAACGGTGGTGAGGTTCTTTTTGTAGGAACAAAAAAGCAAGCTCAAGAATGCATTGAAGAAGAAGCAAAAAGATGCGGTATGTTCTACATCAATACAAGATGGTTAGGTGGAACTTTAACAAACTATCAAACAATGGAAAAAAGAATAGCTTATTTAAAAGAGCTTTACCAAATGGAAGAGAATGGAACTTTTGACCATCTTCCTAAAAAAGAAGTCATTAAGCTAAAAGCTGAGATGGAAAAACTAGAAAAGAACTTAGGTGGAATTAAAGACATGCACGGCATTCCCAATGTTTTATTTGTAGTAGACCCTAAAAAAGAAAGAAATGCTGTTTTAGAAGCTAGAAAATTAGATATACCAGTTGTTGCTATTATTGATACAAACTGTGATCCTGATGAAGTTGATTTTGTTATTCCTGGTAATGACGATGCAATAAGAGCGGTTAGACTAATTACAAGTGTTATTGCAAATGCAGTTATTGAAGCAAATCAAGGTGAATCTCAATTTGTTGGTGATGATCATGATACAAATGAGGAATTAGACCAAGATCAACAAGAAGTAAGTGCTAGTGTAGAAGATGAACAAGTTGAAGATAAAGATGTTGAAGACGTAGCGGTTGAAGAAGAAACAGAAGAAAATTAAGATATAGATTATTAGGAGGTTAAAAAATGATTAGTGCAAGTTTAGTTAAAGAACTTAGAGATAGAACAGGCGTTGGTATGATGGAATGTAAAAAGGCCCTTACCGAAGCAAATGGAGACATAAATAAGGCTGCAGATATCTTACGTGAAAGAGGTCTAGCAAATGCTGCAAAGAAATCTGGCAGAATTGCTGCAGAAGGTTTAGTTGGTTCATACATTCATGGCGAAGGAAGAATTGGTGTTTTAATTGAAGTTAATATTGAAACAGACTTTGCTGCTAAAAATGTAGACTTTCAAGCTTTTGTAAAGGATATGGCTATGCAAGTTGCAGCTTCAAAACCTGAGTATGTAAGAAGAGAAGAAATCTCTCCAGAGATTCTTGAAAAAGAAAAGTCTATCTTAAGAGCTCAAGCTCTAAACGAAGGAAAACCTGAGCATGTAGTGGATAAAATGATAGAAGGACGTATTGAAAAGTATTATAAGCAAGTATGTCTTTTGGACCAACCATTTATAAAAGATCCTGACCTTTCAGTACAAGATGTTACAAATAATCTAATATCAAAAATTGGTGAGAACATTACAATAAGACGTTTTGCCAGATACGAAATGGGCGAAGGTTTAGAAAAAAGAGAAGAAAACTTTGCTGAGGAAGTAGCAAAGCAAATGAAATAAATAATGCTGGTAAAGACACAAGATTGTGTCTTTACTTTTATTAGGGGGACAAGATGGAATTTAAGCGTATTTTAATCAAATTAAGTGGTGAAGTTTTTTCTGGTAACAATGGTGCAAACATTGATATGGATGTCTTGATAGAAATAGCAAAAGCCTTGAAGGTTCTAAAAGACGCAGGCAAAGAGATTGCTGTTGTTGTTGGAGCAGGCAACTTTGTAAGAGGTAGAGATATAAAGGATATCGTTCGCTCTCGTTCTGACTCCATGGGTATGCTAGCGACTATAATAAATAGTATTGCTTTAAAAGATGCCTGTGAAAAAATAGGCTTAGATGCAGAGGTACATTCAGCTATTTTAATGAGTGAAATTGCTAAAACCTATAGAAGAGATGAAGCAGTTAGAGACTTGAAAAACATGATTATAACTATATTAGCAGCAGGTACAGGCAATCCATATTTTTCAACAGATATGGCAGCTGCCTTAAGAAGCATCGAAATTGATGCTGATGTCATACTATATGCTAAAAATGTAGATGGCGTATATGATAAAGATCCTAAAAAATTTGCAGATGCTAAGAAATATGATAAGGTAAAATATTCAGATATTATATCTAAGCAACTAGGTGTAATTGATTTAGCAGCAGCAGTACTTTGTGATGAATTTGCCATGCCTTCTATACTTTTTGCCCTTAGAGAACCTGAGAATATTATCAAGGTTGGACTAGGTGAAAATATAGGTACCATTATTGAAAAATAGTGCATTTTTGTGTAGAATGTTACATATAAACAAAAAGGAGTGATATTATGTTAGCTATTGACGAATACAAGAACCTCAAAAAAGACATGGATTCAGCTATTGAAGATTTTAGTAATCATATATCAACAATAAGAGCAGGTAGAGCAAATCCTTCAGTATTAAATAATATTTATGTAGATTATTATGGTCAAAGAACCCCCTTAAATCAAGTGGGTAATATCTCTGCACCTGAACCAAGATTACTAGTTGTTCAGCCTTGGGATGCAAGTACAATAAAGCTTATTGAAAAGGCTATTTTGGCATCTGATTTAGGCATTAATCCCCAATCAGATGGTAGAGTAATTAGGTTGGTATTTCCAATTTTATCTGAAGAAAGAAGAAATGAATTGGTTAAAAGAATTAAAGCATATGGTGAGGAAGCTAAGGTTAAGGTTAGAAATATCAGAAGGGATGATATTGAAAGATATAAGAAGCTACAAAAGAATTCTGAGATAACAGAGGATGATTTAATTATTGCTCAAAAAGAAATCCAAGACATTACTGATGAGAAAATAAATGCTATAGATAATATAGTTAAGGAAAAGACAGAAGAAATTCTGGAAGTGTAAAGGCTGTAAGATATAATGCACTTACCTCAACATATTGCCATAATTATGGATGGCAACGGAAGATGGGCCAAACTTAATAATAGACCAGTAAGTTATGGTCATAAGGTAGGTTCTGATACAATTCAAAATTTAGTAGAAGAAAGTGATAAACTTGGTTTAAAATACATTACTGTTTATGCTTTTTCTACAGAAAACTGGAAAAGACCCAAGGCTGAAGTAACCTATTTAATGGGTCTTTTACAACAGTTTTTAAATGATACTTCTGGAAGAATAGAAAAATCAAATATAAAAATTACCTTTATAGGCTCTAAAGATAAACTAGGAAAGCAAATGATTAAAAGCATGGAAAGAATTGAGAAAATTACTAAGGAAAAAACTGGTCTCAATTTTATTATTGCCTTAAACTATGGTGCTAGAGAAGAGCTTTTGAATTCATATAAAAGAATAGGACAATTGATTAAAGAAGGTAAATTAGAACCAGGGGACATTGATAGCACTTTGATTGAATCATATTTGTATACTAGTAATGTGCCAGATCCAGATTTAATCATCAGAACTGGTGGAGATTTACGACTTTCAAACTTTTTGCTTTATCAGGCTTCTTACGCTGAACTGTATTTTACAAAAGTTTTATGGCCAGATTTTACAATTAATCATTTAAAAGAGGCTATTAAAGAATATAATAAAAGAAAAAGACGTTTTGGAGGAAGAGATAATGAAAGCTAGGGTTATAAGTGGCTTAGTTGCTTTATTTTTATTGGTATTTGTTTATATTTTTCAGGGATTACCAGTTTATATCTTATTATTTTTATTATCTTCTTTAATGTTTTATGAGTTTTTAAATATTAGTAATAAAAAAGTTACTACAGGCTATTACTTAATTTGTGCTCTTTTTACCTTCTTGTACTATGCTAATCTTTATTTGACAATTCATCTTTCTATTATTCCAAGAGAGTATCTTTACACAATAAATATTCTAATAATGGTGTTTTTTACTTTAACTATTTTAACAGCTTCAGTATTTTACAAAATAAAGACTTTAAATGAAGTTGCTTACGCTGTATTTGGCTTTTTATACACAGTAATCCTTTTGTCTTTTACAGTTCTAATTTTAAGTATGGATAAAGGATATTATCTTTTTGTTTATGTTTGGTTAGGAGCGCTTGGTTGTGATATTTGGGCCTTTATAATTGGAAATAAATATGGTAAGAGAAAGATTATAAAAGAGGTAAGTCCTAACAAGACTGTAGAAGGTGCCATTGGTGGTGCTATTGGTTCAATAATTATGGTTACCCTTTATACTATAGCTTTAAACTACTTTTTTCAGGAAACTATAGTTAAGTGGTATGTCTTGTTTTTACTCTATTTCCCAGTTGCAATTTTGAGTCAATTTGGTGATTGGTGTGCTTCTTTTATAAAAAGAGAATTTAAAGCAAAAGATTTTGGCAAAATCATGCCTGGTCATGGTGGAGCCTTGGATAGATTAGATTCAATAATCTTTATAATCCCTTCAGTTTATCTAATCTTATCTTTAGTAGGTTTGAGTTAATGAATGTTTGTATTTTAGGTATTACAGGCTCTATAGGCCAAAATGCTGTAGAGGTTTGTAAACAATTAGGTTATAAGATAGTAGCAGCAACAATAAAGTCTAATTATGCCCTATTAGGCTCTATAATAGAGGATTATGACCTTTTACCTAGTCTTAAGTATGTAGGTGTTAATGACAATTTAAGTGGTGAAAAATTCCAACTGTTAGCATCTAATTGGGATTTAAAAGTCTATAAAGGAATTGATGCAAATCTTTCTTGTATTAAAGAAGAAAAATACGACATAATTATAAATGCCCTTGTGGGTAGTGACGGAATTGAGCCTTCTTATTATGCCTTAGATAACTGTAACAGGCTAGCTTTAGCAAACAAGGAATCCATTGTAGCAGCAGGGGAGTTACTATTACAAAAAGCAAAAGAAAGAAATTGCCAGATTATCCCCATTGATTCTGAACATTCTGCTATTTTGCAGTGCTTAGAAGATAATCCTATTAAAAAGATTTATCTAACAGCTAGTGGAGGACCCTTTTGGTCTTTAAGCTGGGAAGACTTGAAAAAAGTTACTCTAGAGCAAGCTTTAAAACATCCTAATTGGGATATGGGTAAGAAAATAACTATAGATAGTGCTACAATGATGAATAAGGGCTTTGAACTTATAGAGGCATCTATCCTATACCATATGTCCTATGATAAAATAGATGTCTTGATACACCCTCAAAGCATTGTTCATTCTTTAGTAGAGTATGAGGATTTGAGCGTTAAGGCTCAATTAAGCGCTTGTGATATGAGAATTTCTATACAGTATGCTTTAACTTATCCTAAAAGATATGAAAATTCTTTTGAAGCCTTGGATTTGACTAAGTATCAGCTAAGCTTTTTCAAACCAGATTTTGAAAAGTTTAAGTGCTTAGAACTTGCCTATAGGGTGGTAAAGGAAAAGGGTTCTTTAGGAGTTGTAATAAATGGAGCTAACGATGTTTGTGTAGACTTGTTTTTGAAAAAGAAAATTAACTTTTTGGATATAGGATATATTATTGAGAAAGTTATGGATCAACATACCAAAACTAATCCAAAGAGCATAGAGGAAATATTAGAAATTGATAGATGGGCAAAGGAAAAAGCCTTGTCTGTGGAGGTTAATTGATGGGAACATTTTTAAGTATTGTAGTTGCTTTATTGGCATTGAGTATAATTATTATAGTTCATGAGACAGGACATTTTATAGCTGCTAAATTAAGTGGCATTAGGGTTATGGAATTTGGTCTTTTTATGGGACCAAAGATTATAAGTAAAACATACAAAGGAACAACTTACAGTCTAAGATCCATTCCTATTGGAGGTTTTGTAGCTTTAGAAGGTGAAGAAGAAGATATTGAATCTGAAACTTCATATTTTTCAGCAAAACCCTATAAAAAGATCCTAGTTTCTCTGGCAGGACCTGTTTTTAACATGGTTTTTGCTATTCTAATTCTTTCTATCCTTTTTTCCTTTTCAGGTTATGCCTTAAGCACAAATACAATAATTGATGAAAATGGCCCCTTGTATGAAGCTGGTCTTAGAGATGGAGATAAAATTATTTCAGTGGATGGAAAAAGAATACTAGATCCTTCTGAAATATCATTAGCTCTTTATCCTTTAAAAAAAGCTGAAACTTTATCTGTTGTTTATTCAAGAGACAATGTTAAAAATGAAATTCAAGTTATTCCACAATTAAAAGGTGGAAAAAGAATAATGCTTAACATTAATACTCAAAGTGATAGTACCACGGTGACAGATTTGGACAAATCTTCCAATGGTTATTTAGCTGGTCTTAGAGTTAATGATAAAATAACCCACATTAATGATGTGAAAGTCAAAAATGTCAATGAGTTAAGTTCTTTAGTTACTAAAAATGGTCTAGGTAGCATTAAGGTTACAGTCTTAAGGGATAATCAAGTAATAGATTTGGAATTTGAGACTATCGAAAGTGAAAGTCCTGAGTATTATGACTTAGGAATTTACTATTATGGTTCAGACATAAATGTATTTCAAGCAATAAAACACGCAGTACTTTACTCCATATCTGTGGTTAAAACAGTTTTAATATCTATTGTCTGGCTAGTTTTAGGAATAGTAAAGTTATCTGATATGATGGGCCCTGTAGGGATTGTTTCAACAATTGGAAGCCAGATAAGACAACCAACCTTCATTTTATTCTTGTTGAATTTGGTCAATATGATGGCCTTTATATCCATAAATTTAGGTGTTATGAACTTAATTCCTTTTCCAGCCTTGGATGGTTCAAAAATCGTAATACACTCAATAGAATGGATTATTGGTAGACCTATTAATCAAAACAAATTGAAAATTATTACTGCAGTTGGCTTTGGATTACTTTTAGTATTACTCTTTTTTACTACATTTAATGATATAGTTAGATTGTTCAAGTAGCTTTCATTTATAATTAATAGTAATATTTGTATGAGAACTATATAAGAGTAGATAATTGAAATAAAAGAAGATTTGCTTATATCTTCATATACAGTTTCTTACCCTATAAATTATAATAGTAATAATCAAGAGGTTTTTCATGAAAATGGATTTTAATAAATTAAGAAAAAAAAAGAAAATAATATCTATTGGTAAAGTTAAAATTGGTGGTGACTTTGATATTGCTCTTCAATCTATGACAAATACCAATACAAATGATGTTCTAGCAACTATAAAGCAGATTCATGAGCTAGAAGAGGCTGAATGTGACATTGTTAGGGTTTCAATATTTGATATGGAAGCTGCTAATAATATTGTGAAGATTAAGAAGAATATAAAGATTCCTTTGGTTGCAGACATACATTATGATTATAGGATTGCTATTGAGTCTATAAAAAAAGGTGCTGACAAGATAAGGATTAATCCAGGAAATATTGGAAGTCCTGATAGGGTTAAAAAAATTGTAGATACAGCAAAAGAATATAAGGTACCTATTAGAATTGGGGTAAATACAGGTTCATTACCCCAAGAGCTTTATGATATTTACCAAGGTCCTTGTGTTGATGCTGTAATACATGCAGTTAAAGACCAGGTAAAAATGTTATTGGACTTTGATTTTGATAATTTTGTTATTGCTGCAAAGTCTACAAATGCCATGGAAACTGTAGAAATATATAGAAGATTAAATGATATGTTTGATAACCCTCTCCATGTTGGCATAACCGAATCTGGGACCTTGTTAAAAGGTACAATAAAATCATCCTTAGCCCTAGGTATTTTATTAAATGAAGGAATTTCAGATACCATTCGTATTTCTTTAACAGATAATCCTGTCAAAGAGGTAGAGGTTGCAAAGGATATTTTAAATTATATGGAAATAAAGAAATATGGTGTTAACATTATTTCTTGTCCAACTTGTGGAAGAACTAAAATTGATTTAATTGAGGTTGTTAGAATTGTTGAAGAAAAAACAAAAACTCTTAAAAAGAATTTAGACATTGCTGTAATGGGATGTTCTGTAAACGGTATAAATGAAGCAAAATATGCTGATTTAGGCATAGCTTTTGGGAATAAAAAAGCAGTAATATTTAAAAAGGGTGAAATTATTAAGACCTTAGATGAAAGTTTGGCTATAGAAGCTTTCTTAGAAGAGTTGGATAAATGCTAGATAAAAATATTGTAGTGGAAAAGTTCATATTTTTTAAAGAAAAAAAAGAATTAGTAATAAAGATATTTTCTACTAAATATATTGAGTACGAAAAATATTCTCTTCTTTTAGAAAATCTTAAAGATAAGTATAAGTTTTCTTCAAATATCAAAAAGATTAGTTTAGATATTACACATAAAGATCTGGATCTAAATATGCTTGATTTTTATGTTCAAGATGCGATATCTTCTTTTTTTCTTGAGTTTGAGTTACTTGCAATATTCAAAAGTTTAAGTGAGTATAAAATCTTTGATAGGTCTGTAGAGGTTTTTCTTCCTATTCAGGTGACAAGGCTTGTAGAACCGAGTGCTTTAGATTCCTTTTTTATAAATACTGCTAAAAGGTTAAACATAGGCTATCAGTTTAAATTATCTTTTAAAGAAAGCCCAGATGCTGATAAACTTTTAGAAAAATCCTATGAAAGTATTTTAAAAGAACCAATATATAGGCCAGAAATAGTACCTGATATTTCTGATGAAGAATTTGAAAAATCAGAAGATATTAAGAGCAGTTTAAAAATAATGGAATTAAGTTCTGATATTTACAAGGTCTTACTCGAAGGAAAGGTAACATACTTTAAAGAGATTGATACTCAGTATTCATACTTAATAGAATTTGGACTAAAAGACTCTAGTGGAAGTATTGTATGTAAAAAGTTTTTTAATAAAGGTGCTGAGGCTATAAAAAATTATATAGAAATACTATCTCAATCAAGATTAGTCTATGTTAAGGGAAAACATCAACTAGATAGATATAAAAGTGAGTATTTTATAAATGTTGACTCTGTAAAAGAAATAAACATAACATCAAGACAAGATAAATCTAAGGTTAAAAGGATAGAGTTCAATTTTGATACAAATGCTGTTAATATTGATCTGCTTTTAGAGACCATTTCTAAATGGAAACATACTGCCTTTGGAGTATTACCCCAAGAAGATATTTATTCATTTTTAGAAATAAATAAAAAGATGCTAGGTTCTCAATACAATTTTAAGCCTATTTACTCAGCTAAGCTTCCTGTACTAATGACAGAAGATGGGGGAGTATACAATTTAATTAAAAGAAATATTGACTATGAACTATGTATTGCTCTAACAGATGATAAAAGAGTAAATATGCTTAAAATTAACCAAGATAAGAGCATTGAAAAGGTATTTTTTAATAAGGAAGATTTAGTTGGCATTAGTAATTTCTGTAAAGATATGCCTCTTTACTATTTTTCTGAAGCCCTAGAAGATACTTATCTACCAACTTTAGTAAAAAGTGGTCTTTTTGTATTGGATATTAAAAGAATATTTGAAGTTATTGATAATAAACGCTATACCAGTGAAACCTTCTTACTCATGTTAGGTTCAAAATTAGAAAATTTAGTGGAAATTGGAGAGAAAATTGTAAACTTACTTTCAAAGCATTTTACTAATTATTCGGATATACCTAAATTTATAGCAAAAAAAGATTGGGCTGAAAAAGACAAATACAAATCTTATAATGTCTCACTAACTGTAAAAACCAAGGAAGGTTTAAAAAACCTATATAGACTTATTTCTAAAAATAAAACTGATTGGGAAAATATCCCTAGAAGCTATCTTCAAGCTTACAGAAAAGGACTATTTATAGGATCATACAACAGTGAAGGAGAGATATATAGTCTATTATTTTCTGATGTTAGTAAAGAGCTCTTAGATGCAAGAATGGAGTTTTATGATTACATCAATATTTTATCTGACAATCATTTAAATAGACTTGTAGCAGGTAACTTAATCACAAAAGCTGATGAGTTAAGAAATATTAATAAGTTTTTATGTGAACGAATTCATAAGAGTAATGTATTGGGAATTGCAAGCTCCTTTCCAAATAGTTTGGATAAAGAAGAGTTTAAGACAACAAATGAATTGTTGGAAGAGTTTTCTTATTTAGAAAAAAGTATTGCAAATAGAGTAATTGTAGAAAATCCAAATATCTTAAGTAAGACTATAGAAACAATAGAGCCTATAAAGAAGTTTTATGAAATAGAAGATGTATTAGAAAATGCAAAACTTATGCAGTTAGACGATGAAAGTGAAGAATTTAAAAAAGAAATTAATCAAATACTTAAAGAAAGAAAAGCTTCTTTAGTTATTCTTTTAAAAGAAATAATGGATTACTTAACCAAAAATCAATATCTTTACTATGCTGAGAGCATGCCTTTTCCATATATTTTTAGTATGCTATGTAAAGATTGTTTAAGCGGTATGATACCAGAAACTGGAAAAGAATTTAAATTACATGTTCCAGCAGAGTATATTTTAGAAATTGAAAAACTTCTTTTAGAAAACTCAGATAAGTATAGACCATTTTTCGTGAAATTTGATAAGTATACTGTTATTCACTTTTTATATAAAGGTTATAGCATTTATGATTTTACTCCTGTAAAAATAGAAAAAGACGAGATTGTAACCTATTTTAGTGCAGATATCTTAAAAGAATACTTTCCTACCATCTATTTAAAACCAAATCAAGATTTGACTATGATTAGTAATCTAAATAAATGGACAAAACAGATGCCTGATTACAACACAATAGAAGCAATGGATTTTTCTAAGGTCTATGAAGTTACTCCAGACCCAAAACTAAGAGATGTTATAGAAACAGTTAAGCCCATAGTATTTCAACAATTTCTAGGATGTTTGGGATTAGCCTATGGAAAGGGAACCTGGTTTGATAATGGAAAGGATTTATTAAGACAAAGATTAGCTGAAGTTTTAGATATTATATGCTTTGAAGAAGATATTGAGAGATTATCTCAAATCTCTGAAATGCATAAAGAAGCAGCTAGAAAGATTGAATACGCTATTACTAATAAAGAAGCCCTAATACACGCAAAAAATCTACTTACCTTAAAGTGGTATCAAGATAACTATCCACAAGAGTTTGCTCTTGAATATATTAATAGGTATAAAAATGATAGAAGTAAGTACATAAATCTCTTTAAAATTGAAAAATCAGATGTGCTTTTGTCAGGTAGAGATAACTATGTAGCTAAAGATGATTTTAAAACCTTAATTGAACCCTTAGAATTTATTGGTTATCTTTCTGAAGAAGAAATGAATACTATATATAACAAAAGACCTTTTGTAAGTTTAGAGGATTTCCTTTTTAAAACAGGTATTAGTTTGGATTTAAAAGACAGACTTCAAAGAGATGGTTATCTTAGAAGTATTGATGTTAGTTCTCAGGTTATTTTCGATATTTAGCCAGTAAAAGTTGACAATATTGCATACTTGTGATATATTTTCTAAAGTACAAAAGAGTGGCTTGCCACTCTTTAATTTTTGAGTAGGTGATGATGAAAAAAGAATTTATAGAAACTACTTACAAAATAGCTGAAGAAGAGGCCAAAAAGATTGGTGTTGAAGTGTTAGATGTCTTGTATCTTACTGAAAACAAGGAAAAGTTTTTAAGAATATACATATACAAAGATACAGGAATTACTATTGATTTATGTGAAAAGCTTCACCGAGCTATAGATCCTGAGATTGACCTTATGGATATAGATGTACCATTTAAATTGGAAGTATGTTCACCAGGCTATGCAAAGAGTTTAAGAACCAATAAAGAGTTTGAAGTATTTAAAGGCTCAAAGGTAAGTATTAAATTATATAAACAGTTTGAAGGAAAGAAAAGTTTTGAAGGAGTCTTGTTAAATAGGGACGAACTTAACACAATTATAGAAATTGAAGGACAGCAAAAGTCCTTTGAAAATAAAGAAATCTCAAAGATTACACGCTTTTTTGAATTTTAGGAGGAAGAATAAATGAGCGGCTTAAGACAAAATACAGATTTAATTGAAGCCATAAGACAAATAGAAAGAGAAAGAGGAATAGAAGGGGATACTCTAATTGAAGCAATTGAGGCAGCCCTAGCTTCCGCTTACAAAAAACATACTAGATCAGAACAAAACATTGAAGTTGAAATGGACATAAACACAGGTGATTTCACTCTATACAAGGTTAAGAATATAGTTGATGAAATAGTTGATGAACAAAACGATATGTTAATAGATGAAGCAAGAGAATATGCGGATGTAGAAGTAGGTTATTTTCTTAAGTTTGAAGAAAAGATGGTTCCCAAAGACTTTGGAAGAATTGCAGCCCAAACAGCTAAGCAAGTTATACTTCAAAGAATCAAGGATGCAGAAAGAACAAAAATCTTAGATATTTATGAAAACAAGCTTAAAGAGATTGTTACAGGAGTAGTTAGAAGGGTTGAAAATGAAACAGTTTATTTAGACCTTGGTAATACTGAAGCAATCTTACCTAGAAAAGAACAAGTTTCCAGCGAAAGATATGGAGTTAACCTAAAGTTTAAAGCCTTTGTATTTGATGTTAAGAAAACCAGCAAAGAACCTAAGATTTTTGTTTCAAGAACCCATCCTGATTTAGTAAAAAGACTATTTGAAATGGAAGTTCCAGAAATTCAAAATGGTATTGTTGAGATTAAAGATATAGCAAGAGAACCTGGTGCAAGAACAAAGATTGCAGTATTTTCTCAAGATGCCAATGTTGATGCCACTGGTGCCTGCATAGGCCATAGGGGAATAAGAGTTTCCAATGTAGTTGAAGAGTTAAGAGGAGAAAAAATCGATATAGTTGAGTGGAGTCCAAATCCTGCCCAATATATTTCAGCAGCCTTAAGTCCTGCTGATGTTTCTAGAGTAGATATTCTTGAAGCCTTGAATGATGCTGGTGAATCAGAAATAAAAGCCCGTGTTACTGTACCTGATAACCAATTGTCATTGGCTATAGGTAAAGAAGGACAAAATGCCAGATTAGCTGCTAAACTTACAAATTGGAAAATTGATATTATACCTGAAACTGAACTTAGAAATATTATTGAACAGAATTTGATTTCAGACGAACCACTAATTCAGGAAAAACCTGTCTTAAGTGATTTGGATGCAATATATATAGATAGCGGTGAAGATCAACATGGTGAGGAAGACTAAAAAAGTACCAATGAGAATGTGTCTTGTGTGCAGAGACATGAAGCCCAAAAAAGACCTTATTAGATTGGTTCTTTCTGAAGAGAAAAGTGTCTTAATGGATTTAACTGGAAAGAAGAACGGAAGAGGCGCTTATATATGTAAAAATAGGGAATGCTTAGATAAGTCTAAGAAACTGCACATAATTGAGAGAAATTTCCCAGGTTTGAAATATGAGGAATTGTATAAAAACCTTTATGATTACATAGAAGAAGTATAAACAAGGATTATAAGGCCTTTAAATTAAGGAGAAATATATGGGGAAAAGAGTAAACGAAATAGCAAAAGAAATAGATAAAAAGCCCAGTGAGGTCATAAGACGTCTAGAACAACTGGGTATTGTATGTAATGTTAATACAGTCTTAACAGAATCTCAAGAACAAATGCTTTATGATGCCTATAGAATTAAAAGGCCATCAAGCACTAGTAAATCAGAAAAAAGTGTTACTATATCCGCTCCTTCTTCAGATTCTCCCAGCAAGACTGTTGTAATAAAGGCACCTGCCAAATCTTTAACAAAAGATAAAGGGGATGAAAAAGACCGAAAACCTGTAGTGGTAGTTGTAAAGACAACCAAGGATGGAGAAACCAAATCCACTATTAGGCATATTAAACATGAAGAAAAAAGCAAAAAGCCCGAAAAAGAAGCTAGTACTAAGAAAGTTGAAAAGGCTGAGGCTAAAGTGCATGTAGTAAAAACAAAAACTGAAGAAGAACCTGCTTTAAAAGCTGATATTTTAGATGATACAAAAGTTAAAGCCAAAGTTGAGCATAAAGCAGATCTTAAGACTGATGAAAAAGTTGAAACAAAAGTTGATATTGATTTAGATAAAAGTCCTAAGGTTGAAACAAAAGAAGTGGTTGATAAAAAAACTGAGAAAAAGGTTTTTGAAAAAGATAAAAGAGCTACTTTTGTTGATGATAAGACTAAAAGTGTTAGAAGCGATAGAAGAGATGATAAAAGAGGCCAAGATAGACCTGCCAAAGATTCAAGACAAACAGGCCCAAGACCTACTGGCCCAAGACCTACTGGTGCTACAAAGGATGATGATAGATTTAAAAAGCCTGGTACACAACAAGCAAAAGGTAAACCATATGTTAAAAGAGGAACTTCTGATGAACCTGCAGAAACTATACCTTTAAAGCATGATAAAGCTAGAACACCTAAAAAAGATTATGGTAAAAAGCCAGCAGACAAGTCTTCTGCTAAAGACACTAAGAAGGAAACCTCTGTTGATAGATATGCAGCTTCTAGACAAGATAAATTCGATAAGAATTTAATTACACCAAAAAGTGCCATTGATACAGGAAAATTAACAGATGATGATATTTTTAACACCTTCTATAATGATGGTGCTAAAAGAAGAAGAAGAAAGAAAAAAGAGGGTATCAAGCCTCAAATTGAAGTACTAAAATTTGTTAAATTACCTCCAGAAATGACTGTAAAAGAGTTTGCTGAAAAAATTAAGAAGACAGGCTCAGACGTTTTAGGTAAATTACTTATGATGGGCGCTGATGTCATGAGTATTAATGAAAATATTGATTTTGATACAGCAGCCTTGGTAGCTGACGAATACGGTATTACCAGTGAATTAGAGAATATTGTAACTGAAGAAGATATTTTGTTTGATGATGAAGATGATAAGCCTGAAGATTTACAGGATAGACCTCCTGTTGTGGTAGTTATGGGTCATGTTGACCACGGAAAAACCTCACTTTTAGACTATATTAAAAATTCTAATGTAGCTCAAAAAGAAGCTGGTAGAATAACACAACATATTGGTGCTTATAAGGTTAAGGTTCATGATAAGTTTATTACCTTTTTAGATACTCCAGGTCACGAAGCCTTTACATCTATGCGTAAAAGAGGAGCAGATGTTACTGATATAGCAATTATAACAGTTGCAGCTGATGATGGTATTATGCCCCAAACAATAGAGGCTATTAACCACGCTAAAGCCGCTAATGTTACTATTATTATTGCAATTAACAAAATAGACTTACCAGCAGCAAATCCTGATAGAGTTATGCAACAGCTTATGGAACACAGCCTAATAGCCACAAAGTTTGGTGGTGAAATAGAGTGTATCCCAGTTTCAGCTAAAACTGGACAAGGTGTTGACGATCTACTAGAAACCATCTTGTTATCAGCAGAAATACTTGAACTAAAAGCTAATCCTAACAGTCAAGCAAAGGGTATTGTTTTAGAGTCAAGAGTGGAAAGAGCTGGAACTATTACTACTTTACTAATACAAAGAGGTACTTTACAAAAAACAGATTATATTATATCTGGTACTTCAGTTGGAAACATTAAAGTTCTTTATGATGATAGGGGCAAGGTAATTGAAAGTGCTGGACCTTCTATGCCTGTTGAAATACTGGGTCTAGACTCACCACCTGATGCTGGTGAAATATTCTATGCTGTTAATGATGAAAGAACAGCTAAATCCTTGGCTGAAAGACGTAAGCATGAAAGACAAATGCAAAGAACAACCAAGAAGATAACTACCTTGGATGACTTGTTTGAAAAGATACAAGCTGGTGATATTAAAGACTTGAATATTATTGTTAAAGCTGATGTTCAAGGTTCTGTTGAGGCTTTAAGTGATTCTTTAGTTAAATTATCCACTGATGAAGTTAGAATTAATGTGGTACATGCTGCAGTAGGAACCATTACAGAAACTGACGTTTCTTTAGCTGAGGTTTCAGGAGCTCTTATTGTAGGATTTAACGTAAGACCTTTAGGTAATGTAAATGAAGCAGCAAAACAAGCGTCTGTAGATATTAGACTTTACAATGTAATTTATGATGCTATAGAAGACTTGGAAAAGGCCATGAAGGGTATGTTAGAGCCTAAGACAAAAGAAGTTGTCTATGGACATGCTGAAGTAAGAGAAATCTTCAAGGTTACTGGAGTTGGTTCAGTTGCAGGTTGTATGGTCTTAGATGGCAAGATATTCAGAAAGTCCAAAGTAAGATTAGTAAGAGATGGTATTACTGTATATGATGGTGTGCTAAGTTCTTTAAAACGTTTTAAAGATGATGTTAGAGAAGTTGCAGCTGGCTATGAATGTGGTATGTCCATTGAAAGGTTTAATGATTTAAAAATCAACGATATTATAGAATCTTATAACATAGAGGTAATTAAAGAATGAGAGAAAAAAGAGTAGAAAGACTTAATAGTGAGTTTAAAAAGGAAATCAATTCAATATTAACAAATGAGATTAAAGATACTAGATTAACAGCTATTTTTTCCATAGTTAATGTGAGTATTACAAATGATTTATCTTATGCTGATGTCCATATTAGCCTTATGGGATCTGATGAAGAGAAAAAAGAGAGTTTTTCAGTAATAGAAAACTCTGCAGGCTATGTAAGAAAGGTTCTTGGAAAAAGAATGAGACTGCGTACAATTCCTCAAATTAGATTTAAGAATAATGATTATATAGAAGAAGGTATGCGAATTAGTAAACTGATTGATGAAGTTAACAGAAATAACAAAGCAACTGAATAATGATTTGCAAGAATTTGAAAGATTCCTGATCCTACCCCATGTGATGGCCGATGGAGATGCTATCGGCTCTTGCTTGGCTATGGCCTCTTGTTTGGAATCTTTAGGAAAAGAAACATTGATTCTCATGGAAGAAAAGGTTCCATATATCTATACCTTCATGATTGGGTCTTCCAAAATTGAAATATATGATGAAAACAAATCATACGATTACCAGGTCTGCATTGTCTTGGATACAGGGGACACAAGTCGCTTAGGAACAAGGATAGACCTATTTAAAGGCATGAGAACCTATAATATTGATCATCATATTACCAATGATTCCTTTGCTGATTTTAACTACATAAATACACAAGCTTGTTCAACAGCGGAAATTGTTTATGATATTTTAAAAGAGGATCAAAGAAGTCTTGACTTTCACATTGCTCAAGCCCTTTATGTGGGAATAGCAACAGATACTGGCGGTTTTAGATATCAAAATACAAGTGCTAAGGCATTTCAAATTGCAGCTGAGTTATGTCAATATGGAATAAGCATAGAAACTATTTCAGATTGGGTCTTTGAAAGAACCAACATGAATAAATTGTTTTTAATGAAAAAAGCTATTTCAAATATTAGCCTCTATTTTGATAACAAGGTTGCAGTTATTAAATTGAAAAAAGAAGACTATGATGATGTCCAGGTGTCTGATGAAGACTTTGAAGGCTTGGTAAATATAGCAAAAAACATCGAAGGCGTTCAGGTTGGGATATTTATAAGAGAAAGAGTTAGAGTATCCTTGGTTAAGGCCAGTTTGCGATCTAACACTGATAAGATTGATGTTTCAAAAATAGCTGCAAAATTTGGAGGAGGAGGACACTCTAGGGCTGCAGGTATAGCTTCTGAATTACAGATTGAAGAGCTTTTAGCCGGTATTTTAAAAACACTAGAAAGTAGTTTTCCAAACACCTAATTATGAATGGAATTATAAATTTATACAAAGAAAAAGATATTTCTTCTTTTAAACAAATTAGAAAACTCAAAGATATTTTTGGAAAAATTAAAATTGGTCATACAGGCACCCTAGATCCAATAGCCCAAGGTGTCTTGGTTGTTTGTCTTGGTAAGACAACAAGATTAGCAGAATATATTCAAGCAGCTGATAAAGTATATAGGGTTAAAATGATTTTAGGTCTAAAGACCAATTCTTATGACATTAGTGGTGAAATTGAAAATTTAGAAAATTCTGACTTTATAGATGATAAAGATATAAAGGAAGTTATAATGAGCTTTTTAGGAAAGCAGATGCAAAAACCTCCTATTTTTTCTGCTAAAAAAGTTAAAGGAAAAAGGTTATACAAATATGCCCTAGAAAACAAAGAAGTAGAAATAAAAAAAAGTCCCATAGAAATTTTTGATATAAATAATATCTCAATAGAAAAAGGATCTTTTGAATTATATTCAGTAAAAACAATAAAGATGGATGTATATTGTTCTAAAGGCACATATATAAGAAGCTTATGTCATGATATAGGTCTTAAGCTTAAGACCTATGGAACAATGAGTGAGCTTACAAGGCTTTCTGTTGGAAACTTTGATTTAAAAGATAGCTTAAAAGTGGAAGATGTTAAAAAACACTATGACAATTCAGACCTTGATTCCATTTTTATACCTTTGGAAGAAATCTTTGATTTTGATGAAATAGTTTTAAATGATAGAGATTTATTAAGATTTGTAAATGGCATTAAAATTGAATGCACCAAAAAAGATGGAGAGTACTTTATAAAAGATGAGAAAAACAATATAATATCCTTATCAATTGTGACAAAAGGTATTATAAAAAACAAGGTAATGTTAAAAGATAGATAATTTGTAAAGCAGGTAATGTATGAAGATAATTTATAAAAAAGACGATTTTTCCTTTCCTAAAAAAACTGTTGTAGCCTTGGGTAACTTTGATGGGCTCCATATTGCCCATAAAAGACTCATTAAAGAAGCGGTGGACTTAGCAAAAGAAAAATCAATTTATTCTTTAGCTTATATCTTTGATAAACATCCCATGAGTGTACTACAAGCACAAGGGCCAAAACTAATTATAAGGTTTCAAGATAAATTGCGTCTTTTAAGCCAGCTTGGCTTAGATTTTACTTATATAGAAGAGTTCAATAAAGAATATGCCCAGACAGAACCTGAAGATTTTGTAGAAAAATATTTAAAAAACAAATTAAATGCCAAGGTTGTTATAACTGGGTTTGATTATAGGTTTGGAAACAAGGGAAAAGGTGATATTAACACTTTAAAAAGCCTGTGTAGCCAATATGATATAGAAGTAATAGCAATTGAAAAAATCTGTATGGGTGATTTAACCATAAGTTCTACTTTAATAAGAAAATATTTACAAGAAGGTGAAGTTAAAAAGGCAAATCAACTGCTAGGTAGGCCATACTTTGTAACCGGTTTAGTAGAGCATGGTGATAGACAGGGTATTGTTCTAGGATATCCAACAGCAAATATATACATGAATGAAGAGCTAGTTATTCCTAAATTTGGTGTTTATGCTTCCAATACCCATATTGGAGATAAGGTATATAAAAGTATAACTAGCATTGGTATTAAACCTACCTTTGAAAGTAGGATAGATAATAGAGTGTATTTTGAAACTCATATATTAGATAAGAAGAATTTTGATTTATACAATCAAGAAATTACAGTTGAATTATTAGATTTTATAAGAGAAGAAAAAAAATTTGAAAATAAAGAAAAGTTGATTGAAGCTATTGAAAAGGATATTTTACTTGTAAATGAAATTGACGAGTAGTATACTTTTTAATATATATTTTTAATCACAGAAGGGGTGTTTAAATGAAAAGTGTTATTTCTTTTCCTAATTTATTTGGTGGCTTAGAAGTTTATGTTAGTAGAACTGCCTTTAGCATTGGAAGATTCAATGTGTATTGGTATGGTTTAATTATAGCTGTAGCAGTTACTCTAGCTGTTATATTAGTCCTTAAAGCTTCAAAGAAATATGGGATAAGTGAAGATGATATCTTAAATATTAGTTTAATAGGAATTATTGCAGGTGTTGTTTTTGCAAGACTTATGTATGTAGTAGGTCGCTTAGACCAAGAATGGACTATGGGTGACATATTAAATGTTAGAGACGGTGGTATGTCCATTTTTGGAGCTTTAATTGGTGGGTTTGCAGCAGCAGCAATTTATTGCAAAATTAAGAAAATAAACTTTCTAAAACTGGCTGATTTAGCGGTTCCATATATTGCCCTAGCTCAAGCAATTGGAAGATGGGGTAACTTTATAAACAAAGAAGCTTATGGACTACCTATTAATCCTGGAAGTTTCTTAAGTAACTTTGCCATGACAAGCATGAAAATTGGTGGAAATGTGGCAGGTTCTATTGAAGAAGAACTTTATAGAATGGGTCTAGTAACCACAGATTTAATGGCTAAGGTTAATGACTCTACCTTTAGCTATATAGGTGTTCATCCTACCTTCTTTTACGAATTTGTTTTAAATTTCTCCTTGTTTTTACTTCTAGTATTAATAGGCAGAAATGGAAAGTATTTTAATGGTAGATCTTTAGCTATATATGCAACAGCTTATGGTGTCTATAGATTCTTTATTGAAGGAATTAGAATTGACCCACTTTATCTGTTTAATACAGATATAAAATTATCTAGATTGCTAGCTCTTATAAGTGCCATATTCTTTGGATCAATGTTATTGATTATTTCCATACTTAGAGCAAAAGATAAGAGTTTATTCTTAAAAGCCTTAATAGATGAAGATGAAACAAGAACAGGCCATTCTGATTATAAAGAACTATTTGAAGACAAAGATACCTACATTGGTAGTAAAGAAGAAACAGAAGATGAAGCTGAAGAAGGAACTGAAGTTGACAAAGAAGATTTAGGCTCAGAAGAAGAGGAAGAAGTTAGTGATATGGAGGATAAATAAATGACCTATTATGGCCTTGGATAATGTTGACAAAATATTATTTGAAGCTATAATAAAACAAGTCGGGGTGTGGCTCAGTTTGGTAGAGTACTTGAATGGGGTTCAAGGGGTCGCAAGTTCGAATCTTGTCACTCCGACCATTTTTTTATCACAGAGGAAAAAAGAATACTTATTTCATCCTAAACTTATTTTACAGTACAAAATTAAGATAAAGGAGCATATTCTAAGATTACAAAAGAAGGACGGGATACTCAAATGATAAACGATATGGAAGTTTTAAATAACAACAAGATTTTTATTGCTGGTGCTATTCATAAAGAGCCAGTATTTAATCATTTGATGTATGGAGAATCCTTTTATACTACCTATGTAGAGGTAAGTAGACTTAGTAATCAAACAGATATTATTCCAGTTTTAGTATCTGGTCATTTAATTGATGTAGAAGAATTAAAAATAGGGGTCAAAGTTAAAATAGATGGGCAGGTCCGTTCATACAATAATCAAGAGGGAAGTCACAGAAAAAAATTAATTATAAATGTCTTTGCAAGAGAAATTCAAATTGTAGAAGACTTTAATGATTTGGATAACTTGAACGATGTTTTTTTTGATGGCTTTATTTGTAGACAACCTAACTTTAGAACCACTCCTTTTGGAAGAGAAATTTGTGACCTTTTGGTAGCTATAAATAGGGCATATAAAAAGAGTGACTATATTCCATGTATAACCTGGGGTAGAAATGCAAAATATTGTGAAAAGATGGAAGTTGGAACCAATATAAGAATATGGGGTCGCTTTCAATCTAGAGATTATGAGAAAAAAGATAGATTTGGCAATGTAACACAAAAAACTGCCTATGAAGTTTCTGTTATAAAATTAGAAAAAATAGCGGAGGAAGAATGAAAGTAAATCTTGAAGGATGTAAAGAATTTATAAAAGATGGTGAATATTCACATTTCTTAGAAAGAGCAAATAAGGCCCTAGAAGCATTGAAAAAAAGAGATTCTAAAGGGTCTGACTTTTTAGGTTGGATGGATCTACCACAGCTTATGACAAAGGATAAACTTTTAGAAATTCAAGAAGCTGCTGATGCTATAAAGGAAAATTCTGATGTTTTAATTGTTATTGGTATAGGGGGCTCATATTTAGGAGCAAGGTCTGCTATTGAAGCTATTAATGGATACAAAAAAGGTAAAACAGAAGTAATATTTGCTGGTAATAATATTAGTGGTTCTTATCATGAATATATTTTAGATTATATTAAGGATAAGGATTTTTCTTTGAATGTTATTAGCAAATCAGGTACAACAACAGAACCTGCAATTGCTTTTAGAATTTTAAAGGCTGAATTAGAAAAAAGATATAATGAGAAGGCTAAAGATAGGATTTATGTAACAACAGATAAGGATACTGGAGTTTTAAGACAAATGGCTAACAAGGAAGGCTACAAAAGTTTTGTAATACCTTCTGATGTTGGAGGTAGATACAGTGTTTTATCAGCTTGTGGATTGCTTCCTATTGCTGTAGCAGATATAGATATATTCCAAATCATTGAAGGTGCTAAAAAAGCACAAGCAGATAATGAAAAACAAGCTCTAGAATATGCCGCTATAAGAAATCTCTTGTATGAAAATAATAGGGTTATAGAGATTATGGTAGCTTATGATCCAACCTTGCAATATTTTTGTGAATGGTGGAAACAACTCTATGGAGAATCTGAAGGTAAAGAAAATAAGGGGATTTATCCATCTAGTGTAATAAATACAACAGATCTTCATTCTTTAGGACAATATGTGCAAGAAGGCATTAGAAATTTATTTGAAACCGTATTATATGTAAAAGATGATGGTTCTACAATTAAGGTTCCTTTTGATGAAGAGGATAAAGATGGCTTGAATTATATAGCTGATAGCACTTTACAATATGTAAATAGTAAGGCCATGGAAGGAACTATGTTAGCCCACTTAAGTGGACAAGTACCTAATATCATTATTGAAATTGACAAAATGGATGCATTTAATTATGGAATGTTAGTTTACTTTTTCGAAATAGCATGTGGAATTAGTGGCTATATATTAGGAGTTAATCCTTTCGACCAACCTGGTGTTGAAGCATATAAAAAGAGTATGTTTAAATTATTAGGCAAACCTGGATTTTAATAGGAGAATTTATTTATATGAGTGTTGCAAAAACAGAAAGAAAAACCGGTAAGCCTAAAAAAAGTATAATTATACTGTCATCACTAGCCCTTTTAATACTTTGTATGGCAATAGCAATCTTCATATTTTTGGATATGATGCATTCAGAAATATATGAGACCCCTAAGCCAACATCAACTAATGTGGTTGAAACCATAACCCTACCTCCTCAAAATGGAGATAACCCAGGAAAAGAACCAATTGAAGAAGAACCTAATGATTTACCCTTAGTCTATTCTCCAGAAGATGATATAGACTTCATCTTGTTGTTTGGACTTGCAGACTATAACTTAGCAGACACTGTTTGGGTAGCCATTATAAATAAAACAAAAGGAAAAACTGACTTTTTAAGTATTCCTAGAGACACCTATCTAAGGTATGCAGATGCAGACAGGGACCATCCTGATCATTGGAAAATTAACTCCTATTACAATCAATTTGATAATGGCACCTTACTTAATCTAAGTGATGCAGAGTCCTCTATGGCCCTTTTAGGAGCTTGTGAGGTTTTGCTAGGTATTGATATGGATTACTATGTAAGAATCTCCTATGACACCATAGAGCAGGTTGTAGATGCTATAGGGGGTATAGAGTATGAAATTCCCTTTGATATGATTTATCATGACTTTACTGAAGGAGCAGAACTCCATATTGAGATTTTTGCTGGTTATCAAACTTTAAGTGGAGAGGATGTTGTTAAATTCTTAAGATTTAGACAAGGTGTTGGATATGATGGAGTTTCAGATATTGCCAGAATTAAAAGACAACAGGTTATGATTAAAACTATATTAAGAAAGGCCTTTAGCCTATCAAATATATCTTCTGTAATTGAAATTTCCAAGGCAAATATTAGAACTAATTTAAGTAAAGATGTTTTATCTTCATACATTACATATGCTTTAAAGCAAGACTTGAATAATGTTTCATTTCATACCTTAAAGGGTCATGAAGAAACTATTAATACAAATGTTAAAGATGCCCTTGGAAATGATATGATGAGAAGTTTTTATCTCACTAATAATAAGGATATTTTAGATCAACTAAAAGAGATTTGTGAGTAGTTTTTTTTGTAAGCCTTAATAGGGGTATCTTGACAAAAAAGCCTATTTGATATTAAATAACAAAACGGAAGAAGTTTATCTTTATGTTTCTTATGCTTGTAAATCAAGATACATTTTAGAAGAATTCCGTACAGGAGGAAGTAATGAAAATATCAATACCAAAAGGTACTAAAGACATATTGCCCCAAGAGATTCAAAAGTATAAATATGTTCAAAATACCTTTGCGAAAATCTTGGAAAACTATGGTTTTGACGAGATACGATTTCCAGTATTTGAATATACTGAATTATTTCAAAGGGGAGTAGGGGACACAACAGACATAGTACAAAAAGAGATGTATACCTTTTTAGATAAGGGAGGTAGATCTCTTACCTTGCGTCCTGAAGGCACTGCCTCAGTGGTACGAAGCTATATTGAAAATGGCATGTCATCTTTACCCCAGCCAATTAAACTATACTATGACATTACAGCCTATAGATATGAAAATGTGCAAAAGGGAAGATATAGGGAGTTTAATCAAATAGGGGCTGAAGTTTTAGGAACCCAAAGTCCGGATGCTGACATAGAGATTTTAGTTATGCTAAATCATTTCTTTTCTCTTATGAAATTAAAGGATGTTCAGCTTAATATAAATAGCATTGGTTGCAAAGAGTGTAGACCAAAGTACAATGAGCTTTTAAAGGACTTTTACAAGGATAAATTGGATGATTTGTGCAATGACTGCCAAAGGCGTTTTGATACTAACCCCATGAGACTTTTAGATTGTAAGGTTGAAAAATGTAGAGAAATCTCTAGCGGCGCACCCATGCTCTTAGACCATGTTTGTGAAGGATGTAAAGATCATTTTGACCAAGTAGAAACAGGTTTGTCTGAAATGAATGTACCATTTGTTGTAAACAAAAAAATTGTAAGAGGGTTAGATTACTATGTTAGAACAGTTTTTGAATTTATGGCAGAAGGAATCGGTGCTCAAAATACTATTTGTGCTGGTGGCAGATATGATAGTTTAGTAGAAGACCTAGGAGGCAGTGATGCCCCAGGTATTGGTTTTGCAATAGGGCTTGAAAGACTATTAGATACTATGGAAAACTCTGGTTTTATTGCACCTGTAAGAAAAAATCCAGTCCTTTTTATAGCTTATCATGGAGAAAAGGCTGCTAAGCTTGCTAGAAAATTGGTTACTGAATTAAGAAACAATGAAGTATATGCAGAATTTGATATAAATAGCAGAAGTTTAAAGGGACAATTAAAGTTTGCAGATAAAAAGAATGCTAAATATCATATTGTTCTAGGTGAAAATGAAATTGAAAGCAACAAAACAATAATAAAAAATATGGAGAATCAAGAAACTAAGGAAATTAGTATCGATTCTATAGTAAAAAGAATAATTGAGAATAAAATTTGAGGTAAATATGCAAAGCAATAAGGGTTTTAATAGAAGTGGATATTGTGCTGATTTCAATATGGATAATATAGGACAAACCATAAAGGTTATGGGTTGGGTAAATCGTAGCAGAAATCTAGGAAGCTTAATTTTTTGTGATCTTCGAGACAGAAGCGGTATTTTGCAACTGGTCTTTAGACAAGAAAAAGATGAAGAGTTATATAACAAGGCCTTAGAGCTTAAAAATGAATATGTAATTTCTGTAGTAGGAAGAGTTAATGAAAGAGAAGACAAAAACCCCAATATTCCAACTGGAGATATTGAGATTGAATGTGAAGAGCTAAAGATTCTTTCAAAAAGCGATGTTCCTCCTATTGATATGGCTGAAAACACCCCAACTAAAGAGCTTCTAAGATTACAATATAGATACCTGGATTTGAGAAAACCTAGCCAGCAAAAATATCTTTTAAAAAGAAATGAAATTACCTCAATAGTTCATAACTTTTTTAATGACAATGGATTTATAGAGGTGGAAACACCTATTTTAACAAGAAGCACCCCAGAAGGAGCTAGAGACTTTTTGGTTCCTAGCAGGGTTAATAAAGGGAAATTTTATGCCTTACCTCAATCACCTCAATTATTAAAACAACTATTGATGATTTCTGGCTTGGATAGATATTATCAAATAGTAAAGTGTTTTAGAGACGAAGACCTCAGAGCAAACAGACAGCCAGAGTTTACACAAATAGACCTGGAAATGAGTTTTGTAGAAATTGATGACATTATTGAAGTCAATGAAAGATTCTTGAAAAGCTTATTTAAAAAGACCCTAGATTTGGATATAGAAATACCTTTTAGAAGAATGCCATATAATGAAGCCATGGATAGGTTTGGCTCTGATAAGCCTGATATGCGTTTTTCCATGGAGCTTAAGGATTTAAGTGATATTTTAAATGATACAGATTTTCAAGTCTTTAATGGGGCATTAGAAAGTAAAGGATCAATTAGAGGAATAAATGCAAAAGGTGCTGAAAACTTATCTAGAAAAGATATAGACAAGTTAACCGACTTTGTAAAAGACTATGGAGCAAAAGGTCTAGCCTGGTTTAAGATTGGTGAAGATGGTATAAGTGGCTCTATTGCTAAGTTTTTAAGTGAAAAACATGTAGAACTTTTAAAAGAAAGACTAGATGGAGAAAGTGGAGACTTAATCCTTATTATTGCAGACAAAAACAATGTAGTTTTTGATTCCCTAGGAGCCCTAAGGGTTGAGATGGGCAAAAGATTAGATTTAATTGATGAAGATAAGTATGAATTTCTTTGGGTAACTGAGTTTCCATTATTGGAATATGATGAAGAAGATCAACGATATTATGCTAAACATCACCCCTTTACTGCACCAATGGATGAGGATATTGAGTTTCTTGAATCAGATCCTGGTAGAGTAAGAGCAAAAGCCTATGACATAGTTTTAAATGGAACAGAAATGGGCGGAGGTTCAATTAGAATCCATGACAGTGATTTCCAAGAAAGAATCTTAAAAGCTTTAGGTTTTACAAAAGAAGCTGCTGAAGAATCCTTTGGATTTTTACTAAAAGCTTTAAAGTATGGAACACCTCCTCATGGTGGAATGGCTTATGGTTTAGATAGACTGGTTATGAGCATTACAAACACTGAAAATATTAGAGATGTTATTGCTTTTCCTAAAATACAAAGTGGTATTTGTCCAGTTACAGATGCTCCCAATCTAGTAGATCCAGCTCAATTAGAGGACTTACACATTGCACTTATTAAAAAGGAAGAAAACAATGATAATGAATAAGAGAAAATTTAAGAAAGACATTCTTTTATTTGTTTTAATACCTTTAATTTTACTTATATCTACCTCTTGTTCAATTATTAAGGTTCCAGTAAGACTATATGGCCTTATTGATACACAAGGTAATTATTTGGTTGAGCCAACCTTTACCGGAATAAAGATTGGAAAAGAAGGTCTCTATCCAGTACGTCTTGGAGCAGATGAATATTATAGGTGGGGTTATAGTGATAAAAACGGAAATATTATTATAGATTATATTTATAAAGATGCATCCATTTTTTCTTATGGTTATGCACCTGTACAGTTATTTGTAAAAAGTGAAGATGAAGATAGGTCATTTGTTTTCATAGATAAAGATAATAATGTGGTTTTTGATAAGAAGTTTAAATTTGCACTACCTTTTTCTGAAGGTTTAGCCTGTGTTCAATCAGGAGAAAAAGATGCAACATATAATCTTTGGGGCTTTATAGATTTAGAAGGAAACTATGTGATAGAGCCTAAGTATGAGGCCTTAGCTTCTTTTTCAGAAGGCTTAGCTAAGTTTCAAATTGGTTCTGGTACTGCTGGACTTTGTGGTTATATAGATATGGAAGATAATGTGGTTATTGAACCTACATATTCTTATGCAGGACTTTTTAGCCAAGGCTTAGCCTCTGTAAAATTAAGTATGGATCCTGAAAAAAATGATGCAGGTTATATAAACAAAAAGGGAGAGATTGTAATTCCTTTAAAATATTATAATACTTCAACCTTTGGTGATGGCTTAGGCCCAGTTTTAACCGGTGACTCTTATAGAAACTCATATTATGGCTATATAAACATGGACAATGAACTGGTAATAAGAGCAAAATACTATATGGCATATTCATTTAGCGAAGGTTTAGCAGCTGTTAAGGTGGATGACTATGAAAACTCAGGTTGGATGTATATAGATACTTTGGGTAATCTAGTAATAAAAAACGATTATAGTGCAGCATCATCTTTTATTGATGGGGTAGCACCTGTAGGAATGATTGAGTATAGATAATGTTTAAAAGTATATGGGATCTTTCTCAAACCTTAGATATTAGAGAGCTAGATTTGAGAAAAGAAGTCCTTAGAAAAAAAGAAATATTAGATGAAGATAAATACTTATACCCCAATTTAGATGACCTTATAAATCCGTTTTTATTCAATCAAATGGATATAAGTGTAGATAGAATCTTATCAGCAATTGAAAATGATGAGAATATAATGATTTTTGGTGATTATGATGCAGATGGTATTAGTGCCACTGCTATTTTATATCTTTTCTTAAAAGACCTTAATGCTAATGTGGACTACTTTATCCCTGAAAGAAACATTCATGGCTATGGATTATCCATGGAGACCTTGGAAAACTATTTTGCATTAGAAGAAATTGATTTATTTATAACTGTAGATTGTGGTATCACATCTGTTGAAGAAGTTGAGTTTTTAAATGATATAGGAATTGACACAATAGTTACAGATCATCATCTTCCAAAAGAACAGCTACCGTCAGCCTATGCTTTAATTTGCACTCTAAATCCCAATGAATTGTATCCATTTAAAGAATTATCAGGTGCTGGTATTGTGCTAAAAGTTATTCAAGCCCTTTCTAGTAAAACAAGCAATCCTTTAGCCTATTCTAAATACTTAGATTTAGCCTCCATAGGTACTATTGGAGATATAGTTCCTTTAATTGGAGAAAATAGGGTAATAAGTAAACTAGGTATGAATATACTTTCTAAATCTGATAATTTGGGTCTTAAAAGCCTTTTTGAAGTCTCCTATCCTGAAGGTCTAGAAAAAGTGCAATCATCTCATTTACTTTTTAATATAGTTCCTAAAATAAATGCATCTGGTAGAATGAGAAATGCACAGGCTGCAATATCTTTACTTGTATCTAAAGACAAGAATGAAACTAAAAATTATGCAAAATATCTAATTGAACAAAATGAAGAAAGAAAAATACTACAAAAATCTATTTATGAGGATGTAGAAAGAAAAATTGAAGAAGATGAGTATTTTTCTAAAAAAAGAATTGTTGTTCTAGCAGATGAAAAGTGGGACAGGGGGGTTTTGGGAATAGTAGCTGCACAAATAGCAGATAAGTACAATAAACCCTGTATCCTTTTAGATATAGATAAAAGCGGTAAAGAAAAAGATAAAGGTTATGGCTCTTGTAGATCAGTTACAGAGTTTTCCATAATACAAGCCCTAGAGAATACTAAAGACTTAATTGATACCTTTGGTGGCCATAAATATGCTGCAGGTCTTAGTGTCTTTAATGAAAATATTGAGAGCTTTTCAAATGCCATAAATGAGTATGCTAAAGAAATTGGTTTTGTACCCAAAAAAGAAAAAACCTATGCACCAGATTTTATTATTTGTAAAAAGGATATTAACCTAAATACAGGAAGGTTTATGAATGAACTAGAACCCTATGGAAACAAAAATGAGAAAATGGACTTTCTTGTAAGAGATTTAGAGTTTCTTTTTTTAAAAGTTCTAGGAAAAGGCGAAACTGAGAGTTTGGAAAATCAACACCTGCTTTTAACCTTCAAGAATAATTCTACAAATACATTTTTTAACTGTATATTTTTTAAAGGTGGCCCCTACAAAAAGTTATTTATTAAAGAAAGCACCTATGACCTTATTTTAAATATTTCAAATTATGAAATTAGAGGACAGAACAATGGTAGAGAAGCAAAAAAAGAGTATTTAAATTGCGAGCTTAAATCTGCCAAATTTAGTAAAGATATAGAATTTATTGATGATTTGCTAGCTTATTCAATTACAAATCAAGAAATTTCAAGAGAAGAAATTGGAGAAGTTTATCTTAGTTTAAGAAACAGAATAAAAGAAAAAGTATACATAAATACATATAGTAGCCCTTACAAATTTTTGACAAGCCTTGATATTTTACAAGAATTAGATATTATTAAATATACTAATTATGATTTTAGTCATATTATTGTTACAAGTATTAATAATAGTAAGACAGACCTTAATAAATCTAAAATATATTTAAAGGCTAATGCTAATGGAAATTTGTGATCAACTTTATTCAAAATTAATAGAAGAAGTTAAAAGCTATAATCCTAATAGCAATTTTAAACTAATTGACAAGGCCTATAAAACAGCTTTTGAAGCCCATAAAAACCAAAGAAGGGCTTCAGGTGAGCCTTATGTAGTCCATTGTATTGAAGTTGCTAGAATTATAGCTACTTTAGAGTTGAACTCAAAAACCATTGCAGCAGCCCTATTGCACGATATTATTGAAGATACTCAATATACAGCTAAAGACATTAAAGAAATGTTTGGTGCTGAAGTTGCCTTAATAGTTGAGGGAGTTAGTAAACTTACAAACATAACCTTACAAACTGAAAAAGAACAACAGGTCGAAAACATGAGAAATATGTTTATGGCTATGAGTAAGGATATTAGGGTAATAATAGTAAAACTATCCGATAGATTACACAACATGAGAACTTTGGAATATAAGACTAGAAAGAGTCAAGTGGAAAAATCCAAAGAGACCATGGAAATATATGCTCCCATAGCCCATCGTTTAGGGATGTATTCTTTTAGGACAGAATTAGAAGACTTGGCTTTTATGCACCTATATCCTGATGAATATGAAGACTTGTTCAAAAAAATGGAAAGCAATAAAGAAGAACGCTTTAGTTTAATAAAAGCCTTAAAAGATGAACTAAATGAAGATTTGCATAAGAATAAAATAGAAGGTAATGTTGAAGGCAGAATTAAGCATTTATATTCCATTTACAAAAAAATGGTAGCTCAAAGTAAAACTTTGGAACAAATTTATGACATCTTTGCTCTAAGAATAATTGTTAACAACATTAAAGATTGCTATTTTGTTCTAGGTATCCTCCATGATAGCTATAAACCAATACCTGGAAGATTTAAAGACTATATAGCTATGCCTAAAAAGAACATGTATCAATCTTTACACACTACCTTAATTAGTAAAACAGGTAAACCCTTTGAAGTTCAGATTAGAACTTGGGAAATGCATAAGGTTGCTGAATTTGGTATTGCAGCCCACTGGAAATACAAGCAAAGCATAAATGAAGAGGAACAAGCTTCTTCTTTAGAGTGGATTTCATCTTGGATGGAATGGCAAAAAGAAACTAAAGATGAAGATGAGTTTTTCTCCAATCTTAAAAATGATCTTTTTGATTTAGAAGTATTTGTATTCACACCCAAAGGAGATGTACTTAACCTTCCTTATGGATCTAATCCTATTGACTTTGCCTATCATGTTCACTCAGCTGTAGGTAATAGAATGATAGGTGCCAAGATAAATAATAAGATGGTTCCTTTAACATATAAGCTGCAAACAGGGGATATAGTGGAAATTATAACCAGTAATTCTTCAAAGGGACCGAGTAATGACTGGCTTAAACTTGTAAAGACAAGCCAAGCTAGGTCTAAGATTAAGCAATTTTTCAGAAAAGAACGTAGAGAAGAAAATATTGAAAAGGGAAAAGAGCAACTTCTTAAAGATATTAAGAGACAAGGTATTAACCCTGTAGATATTCTAAAAACAAGCTATTACGATAAGGTTTTAGAAAGATATAATTTCTTGGAAGTAGAAGATATGTTTTGTGCCATTGGTTATGGTGGTATAACTTCTAATAAGATTATTTCCAAGCTTAAAGATGAATATCGTAAAGATCATAAAGAAGAGATTAAGATTGTTCCTGTAGAAACTGAATACAAACAAAGAGGTACAAGAGACTCTTCAGGTATTATTGTAAAAGATATTCCCAATTGTTTAGTAAAGCTTAGCAAATGCTGTAACCCAGTACCAGGAGATGATATTGTAGGCTATGTAACCAGAGGTAGAGGAGTTACAGTACATAGAAGTGATTGTATAAATGTTTTAACAGACCCTTCATTTGCTGAAAGAGAAATTGAGGTTTATTGGGATATTGATTCAACCTCTTCATATGAGACACAATTAGAGTTAAAATCCTATGATAGGGCTGACTTGGTTACAGATATTTTAAAGATTATTACTGACCAAAAAATCCAATGTAATTCAATACAAGCTAAAATCAACAAAGATGGCTATGTAGACATTAAACTCCATGTAATGATAAAGAACAAAGAAGAACTTACAAATCTAAATAAAAAGTTAAAAAGAATCTCAGAAGTCTTTGAAATCTCTCGTTCTTCAAAAAAGAGGAAAATTTAATGATAGCAGTTATACAAAGAGTTAATAAAAGTTCAGTTTCGGTAAATAATCAATTAATATCAAAAATTGGTAAAGGCCTAATGGTCTTACTTTGTGTTACAAAAGAAGATGATACAAAGGAAGCTGAATATTTGGCAGATAAAATTGTCAACTTAAGAATTTTTGCTGATGATTTGGGTAAAATGAATAAATCCCTTATGGATATAAAGGGTGAGCTTCAGGTTGTAAGCCAATTTACCCTTGCTGCTGATACAAAAAGGGTAATAGGCCTTCTTT
>Ga0265293_10002934_pt1 | contig 32791 bp, 40 predicted proteins | sample Munlanlewell138R_FD_192505 | JGI IMG/M metagenome (GOLD analysis project Ga0265293, IMG submission 192505) | Leachate microbial communities from a municipal landfill in Southern Ontario, Canada - Leachate well 138R | ecosystem: Engineered > Solid waste > Landfill > Unclassified | place: Canada... | reverse complement strand
TGTTGAATATTGCTACGTCTCTTATTTTGCCATTAAAATATCTACTGCTTGTTTCAGCGCCTATTCTTAAAGTATTGCTTTCACTCCAAATACTAGCTTGAAACTGTCCACTATTATCCAATTCTCCATTAATATATATTTTTCTAAAACCCGTACTATCTTCAGTAAAAGCCACATGAGTCCATTCATTTAAAGGAACTGTATTATTAGAATAAAAATATGATGATTCAGTTCTAACTCCGCCATTATCCCAATAAGTATAAGTTGCCACTTTACCATTAGAATGAATTTGAAAATAATAAGAAAGACCTTTTGTCGCTATTGTTCCATTAGCTACATAAGCTCTAGGATTTACCCATGCCATTTCTGTAATTTCATCAGTATTATTTACACTTAACGAGCTAGAATGAGGTACTTGAATTGTATCATTTACTCCATCAAAATCCATATAACCAACACTTCTAACATCGGTGGGATACATATAATGCACATCGTTTTGATTAATATAATCAACATTACTAGTAGAACCTAATGATTGCCATTCACTCCAATCAGTGTCTATATCAGTAACATTCCCAGCCGATAGTCTCCCTGTTGAAAAAGAACTATCTTTATATTCAACTATAATACGGTAAAATTTATTATATAATTCTCCATAATTAGCTTGGAGAGTATTAATATATGTTTGTAATTTCTTATTAAAATTATGAGTAATTCCATTCCAATTACTAAATAAATTTAAATTATAATTAGTAAAAATTAATCTTTTAACATTTAGTTGATTAAATAATGTACTACAATATTCCGTTTCTGAAAATTTACTACAATTAGTTAAATCAACATAAGGAGTATTATTTCCTATGTTGTTTTGAAGTTGATTTATTATTGAATCAAGATTATCTTCTTTTACAAATTCTTTTAAATTATATACATTGTATAATTTATCAATATTATCATAATCAGAATATATTGTATATTTATTTAAGACATCAAAAAACTGAACATATAAAAATGTAAATGTTATTAATAAAACACTAGATACTACTAACGTTTCAGCTAGCATAAAACCTTTTTTTCCAAGTTTAGTCATTAGATAACACCGCCCCTATTGCTATTATCTAGTTATTATTATATAATAAAAAAGAAGATAATACCATAGGAAAAAGTGGGAAATATATAAATATAAGCATAAAAGGGGTAATTACTATGATAAGAAAATTTGATTATGAAAAAGTTCCTATTGTTAACGTTATTAATGAAATAATAGTTGATGCGGTAAAAAGAAACGCTAGCGATATTCATTTTGATCCACAAACTGAAAACTTAAAAGTTAGGATTAGAATTGATGGTGTTTTAATGGATTATACAATAGTTCCTAATACTTTAAAAAAGAACCTAATTACTCGCGTCAAAATAATAGCTAGTATGAATATTACTGAAACTAGGTTACCACAAGACGGGGCAATAAAAACAATTTTAGAAGGATTAAATCTTGATCTTCGTGTATCAAGTCTTCCTACTAGCGAAGGGGAAAAAGTAGTTATTCGTATATTAGATTACTCTTTAAGTTTAAAGGGATTAGAAAACCTAGGATTCAGCACTAAAAACTTTGAAAAATTGAAAAAAATGATATCTATTCCTGATGGTATTATTTTAGTTACAGGAGCAACTGGTACTGGTAAATCAACAACAGTTTATTCTATTCTTCAAAAATTAAATACAGAAGACAAAAACTTAATTACCGTTGAAGATCCTATCGAAATGGATATTGAAGGAATAAATCAAGTGAAAGTTAATAGCTCTATCGGATTAGACTTTGCCTTTGTTTTAAGATCTGTGTTAAGACAAGACCCAAACATTATCATGATTGGAGAAATTCGTGATACCGAAACTGCTAAAATTGCAGTTAGAGCATCTATTACTGGACATTTAGTATTATCTACTATCCATACAAATAACTCTCTTTCTACTATTGAACGATTACTTGATATGGAAGTAGAAAGATATTTACTTGCAACTGCCCTATCAGGAATTGTATCTCAAAAACTAGCACGTAGATTGTGTCCAAAGTGTCGTAAACTAAGACCAACTAATGAATATGAAAAAAAGATATTTAAACAAGTTTTAGGACAAGAGGTAAATGAAGTATACTCTGCAGGTAGTTGTGATGATTGTGGTTTTGGATATAAAGGGAGAATTGCTATTCATGAAGTTTTAGTTATTAATCAAAGAATAAGGGATCAAATTTCTGAAGGAGTTAAAAGGGATGATCTTAGAAAATTAGTATATAATAGTGACGTAACCACTTTATTACAAGATGGATTGGAGAAAGTATGGAATGGCTTAACAACTTTTGAGGAAGTCTTAAAGTTAATTGAATTAGATGAGGAAAATTCTAATGAATCAAGGGAATACAATTTAAATCAAGCTTTAAGCGATAGTAGTTATCGAACTCAAAACAGTAAAATAATATTACCAAAAAGAAATCCAATCATTGAAGACCCACTAAATAAAAGTAAAGAAAAAGTTCAAGAATCAATCCCTGAACTAAATAATATAAAAGAAATAATTAAATAATTATTTCTTTTTTTATAGGAATAAAAATATCATAATATCATCCATTGTTATTTGTAATAAATATAAGGTAATAGCTGCCATTGATAGAAAAGGACCAAATGGTAATATATTAGATTTCTTTTTAATAAGAATAAAAATAGCTACTGGGAAAGCAATTAAAGAAGATATAAATACTATCATTACACTCGTTTCTATACCAAAAACAAAACCTAAAATAAACATTAATTTTACATCCCCGCCGCCAAGCGATTCTCTTTTAAAAGATTTATCTCCTAAATATTTTACCATAAACATGAATACAAACGCTATAACCCCACTACCTAATGAATTTAAAAGCATATCAAAAGAAACCATAAATGATTTAAAAACTATTAAAACTATGCTTAAAATAATAATTATTTCATCAGGTATAATCATATATTTAAAATCTGCAACTATAATTATTAATAATCCCGATATTAAGATTAATGTAAATAACAAATTTAAGGATACTCCAAAAACATAATAAGAATAAGCAAATAATATTCCTGTTATTAATTCAATAAACGGATAGGTAACAGGGATTTTTTGTTTACAATTTCTACATTTACCCAATAAAAATATATAGGATAATATAGGAATAAGTTCAAACCATTCTAACTTATGTTTACATTTAGGACAGTGAGATGGGGGGTATACTATTGATTCTTTTCTAGGAATACGAAGTCCAACAACATGATAAAAAGAACCAAAAAACAGACCAATGATAAAAAAACTAATTATATAGTACATACTATTAAACATCATATTTGACCATACATACTGAACATTGGTAAAATAATCGACATTACAATACCACCTACTACTAATGCTAAAAATGATATCATAACTGGTTCAATAAAACTTTTTATTTGAGAAACTGATAAACGATGTTGTTCTTGATAATAATCGGCAACTTTTTCCATCATTTTTCCAAGTTCACCTGTCCTTTCTCCTGTTAATAACATTTCATATGCTGTAGTAGGAAATGCCCATTGGTCTTTAAATGAATTTGATACACTTTCACCACTATAAAGATTTACCATGGTGTCAGATATGATTATTTTATATATTTCATTTTTGGTTATCTTATTTAGTATTTCCATACTATCTCTAATTAATATATCATGATTTAATAAAGATGCAAATGTTTTTGTAAACATTGTTACTTCATTATAAATTATAACCTTACCTAAAACAGGTATATGCATAAAAAGCCATTGCATTATTAATCTAAAGAATCTTAAACTAGCAAATAACAACCTGTATATAATAAACAACACTACTATTCCTAAAAATACATAAAAAACATTAGCTTGCATAAATTTACTAGCACTAATAACAAATTTTGTAATTCCAGGTATTTCAGCATTCATTTGATCAAACATGTCTACAAATTGTGGTATTACATAAATTAATATAAAAGCAACTACTATTACCGCAAAACTTAATACTAATCCTGGATACATTAAAGCCGAAATCATTTGTTTTCTAGTTTTCTCAATCGATTCATAATATCCTGCCATATCATCCAATGTACCAGGTAAATCTCCAGTCATTTCAGCAGTTTTAATCATATTTGTTAATAATTTAGGAAAAGCTCTTCCCTGTTTATCCATCGCATCACTTAATGTCTGCCCCATTGTTAGTTCATATACAAGTCCTTTAAAAACTCTTTGTTTTCTATTCCCTTTAGTTTGTTTTAATAATATTTTTAATGATTCAACTAAAGGAACTCCAGCTTTAATATAGGTAGACAATTGAGTAAGCATAAAATTAAGGTCTTTTTTCTTTATTTGAAATTTTGATATCCCCGAACCAGAATTTAAAAGTTGAATCCACTTCGAAGTTTTTATACTATATACTTCAGAACCCTCACTAAGAAGATATGAATGAACATCTACTTTTGAGTAAGCATCAAAAGTTCCTTTAATAATTTTGCCATCAGCATCTTTTGCTACATATGAATAAGTAATTAATTTTTCTGACCTTTCTGCATCCTTACCAGTAAAATCAATAAGTAACGCTTCTCTTTGCATTTCTTTTTTATTTCTAAAATATCTCGCAACACTAGAGTTATAAATAATTTTTTTAATCTTATTAATAAAATTTTTGGGTAATTTTTTAATTCCATTAAACAATTTGACAATACCTTTATATATTGAACTAAATATAATGGTCAACACTTTACCAATACTCTTAAATATATATATTATAGGAACAACTATTATAATTCTTAAAAATTTATAAATACCCAATCCAATATAATAAAAGAACTTATATATAAATATAAACAATTTTTTAAAAAGCTTAAAAAGAAATTTAAAAAACTTAACAAATCCTTTTATTAAAAGTAGGATTAAGTCACCAAGTAATGAAAAAACATATATTATTCCCTTAAAACTATATAATAAAAATTTATAAATACCCTTAAAACTATATACAATCAGCTTATATATAAATATAAATATAATCTTAATTCCAATAAACACTTTGATAAAATAATGTTGTAATAAAATAAATAAATAATATAAAGTATAAAAAAAGCCAAGAATAACATTTTTGATAAAAAGTATTGGGACTAAGAAAGCATAAAATACTAGTTTATATACAAAAATAAAAGGATACAATATAATATCTTTAAACCTCAAGAACCCCACCTCCTACCATAACAAAAATTATACCATATCCCTGGTTTTTTTTAAACACTTTTTACACAATTACATATATTAATCATGAGGAGGTATCCTAATGCTTTTCAATAGAAGAGGTTTTTATCCTTTCCAAACTGGCATTCCTAATTACAATTTCTCCCCCAAAAAATTTAATTGGTCTAACTTTCTAACAAATGCTAATAAAACCCTAGGGGTGGTTAATCAAACTATACCTCTAATTCATCAAATTGGTCCTGTAGTAAGAAACGCTAAAACTATGTTTAAAGTTTTTGGAGAATTTAAAAAAATGGACAAAGAAAAAGAAAGTAATAACCGCCCATCTACTACATCAGCCAATACAACAAGTAATCCTAATTTTTTCGTATAAAGAAGTTATTACTTCTTTTTTTCTTTTATTACTCTTTTTATACTTATAATTTTTTTAATAAACTTTACTCTTTGTAATATTCTTCTTTTAGGTAAATTTTTAATAATTTGCTTTAAATTATCAACCTGACTAAGCCATTTTTTATTAAATAATTTAGTTTGATCTATTAAATTAATAGGTCCATATTCTAGTTGCTTTTTTGTGTATTTTCTTTTTCCCTTTTTGAACAATAGTACTTCATAAATATTATTATTTTCTTCAATAATTTTTTCATTACTAATAAAAAATTTATGTTTAGTAAGCCAACATCTTACAGTATATATATTATTATTAGGTTGTAATATAATGTTTTGAATACTATCAAAAACTTCTATTTCACTTAATATTTCTACTATTTTATTGCCACCTAATCCCGATATAACTATTGTATCAATTTCATTATTTTCTATTACCTCAAGACCGTTCCCTAATCTTATTTTTACCGTATCTTCAAGTCCAAAATTAGTTAAATTACGTTCTGCTTGAAGTAATGGCTCAGGATTTATATCACTAGCTATAATATTTTTAACATCTCTTGTTTTGGCCATATAAATACCTAATAAACAATGATCACAACCAATATCAATCATTTTACAATCATTTGGAATAAAACTAGCAATTTCTACTATTCTATTAGGGATTTTCATTTTAATCACCCAAAAAATCCTTTAATTTCCTTGAACGAGATGGATGGCGAAGTTTTCTTAAAGCTTTAGCTTCTATTTGACGAATACGTTCTCTTGTAACTCCAAATATTTGTCCTACTTCTTCTAGTGTTCTAGTTCTACCATCATCAAGACCAAATCTTAATCTTAATACTTTTTCTTCCCTATCAGTTAAAGTAAGTAATACTTCAGATAATTCTTCTTTTAACATTTCAATAGTGGCAAACTCTTCCGGTCCCATTGTACTTTCATCAGGAACAAAATCTCCTAAATGTGAATCTTCTTCCTCACCTATAGGTGTTTCTAAAGATACTGGTTCTTGACCTATTTTTTGAATTTCTCTTATTTTATCAATCGGTAAATTCAGTTTTTTTGCTAATTCCTCATCAGTAGGCTCTCTACCTATTTCTTGCAGTAATTGTCTTTGAATACGAGCTAATTTATTTATTGTTTCAACCATATGAACTGGTACTCTAATAGTTCTTGCTTGATCTGCAATAGCCCTAGTAATGGCTTGTCTAATCCACCATGTTGCATATGTTGAAAATTTAAATCCTTTTTCAAAATCAAATTTTTCAACTGCTTTCATCAACCCAATATTACCTTCTTGAATTAAATCAAGAAAAAGCATACCTCTACCTACATATCTTTTCGCAATAGAAACTACTAATCTTAAATTGGATTCAGCAAGTTTATTCTTAGCTTCTATATCACCCTCTAATACTCTTTTCGCAAGTTCTATTTCCTCCTGAGTTGTAAGTAAATTCATTTTGCCTATTTCTTTTAAATACATTCTAACTGGATCATTTATTTTTACATCTTTAGAATCAGCTAAATTTTCCAATATTTCAATACTATCTTCTTTCCCCGCTTCATCATCTAATTCTTTAGATTCTGCTAATGATACCACATCAATACTTTCATCATTAAATAAATTATATAAATCATCTAATGAATCATTATCAAGTTCTAATCCTTTTAATTCTTCAACTATTTGTTCATAAGTTATATACCCTTTTTCTTTGCCCTTTTTAAATAATTGTTCTTTTCTTTCCTCAAATGTTTTAATCTCTTTTATCATAATATTATCCTCCTACATCTTTAACTTTCTTATTTTTTCAGCTAATTTTGCTTTTTTGATTGGATCTATCTCTTCTGTTATTTTATCTTTAATTCTTTTAATTTCGTTTTTTATACTAAATTCTTTTAACACATTAATATAATCATTAATTTCTTCTTCGGTATAATCATCTTCTAAAGATAATTGTTCTAACTCACCTATCAGTTTTATTAAATCCTCCTTATCATTTAAATAAGTAATAAAATCTGCAATACTAAAGTCGTTATATTTATTTACATAATGAATTATTTCATTAGCTAATATACGATATTTACTTGTTGGTAAATAAGAAACATTAACTTCATACATTCTAACTACTTCTTTATGACGAAGCATATAATAAATAAGTAGTTGTTCAGCCTTTTGATATTTATTTAATAATAACTTGGCTTTCCTAGTAATTGTTTCTTTTTTCTTTGGTAACGGTTTTACCTTTGATAGTTTTTCGTATAACAAGTCTTTATTAATCGAAAAATCTTCACTTACTTTTTTAATATATAACTCGATAATAATATTATCATCTAAATTTTTTATTTCGTTTATTACTTCATCAATATATTTAGAAATATCTTCATTTTTAGAAAAATCTTTACCTTTTTTATAGTAAATCATTTTAAAATCTAATATTGATAAAGCATTTGCTAATCGATTTTTAAATTCATTACCACCATATTTTACTATATAATCATCAGGATCTAAATTATCAGATAGTTGCATAACACTAACATTTACATTTGCTTTACTAAGTTCATTAATAGCTGATAATGTAGCTTGTCCACCAGCTTCATCTCCATCATAACATATAACAATATTGTTAGATAATTTCTTAAGTAATAATATTTGTGTCTTAGTTAAAGCTGTTCCCATTGTCGCAACGACATTCTTTATTCCCACCGAGTATGCTCTAATAACATCCATAAAGCCTTCCATTAATATTACTTGTTTCTTTTTACGGCTATCATTTTTAGCTCGATGATAATTATATAAAAGCTTCCCTTTTACAAATATTTCACTTTCTTTTGTATTAATATATTTAGCTTGATCATCAGTATTATAAATACGACCACTATAACCTACTACTTTACCATTAATATCCCATATTGGAAACATTATTCTGTTTCTAAATACATCATTATAGCCATAATCACTTTTATTAATTAGGCCTAAAGAAATGAGTTTGTTTTCACTATATTTTTTACCCTCTAATAATTTAAATAAATTATCCGATTGATCAATAGAAAGCCCAATTTGAAATTCTTTTATAATATCATCAGTTATTTTTCTTTTTAATAAATACCCTTTAGCTTCTTTTCCTATAGAAGTATTAATATTATTTTGATAATACTTTGTTGAAATATCAAATATATCATAATTTTCGTTACTAACTACCTTAGTATAAGTATTTATATCATTTTTTAATACTATACCTGCTTTAGAAGCTGTTTTTTTAACTGCTTCCGGAAAAGATATATTATCATAATCTGTTAAAAAATTATAAACATTTCCGCTAGCCCCACACACAAAACAAGTATATATTTGTTTTTCTCTAGATACACTCATACTAGGATTATGATCATCATGAAAAGGACATATTCCAAAAAAGTTTTTTCCTTTTTGAACTAAAGGAATGTATTCACCAATAATATCAACAATATCTACTTTACTTCTAATCTCATTTAATTCTTCATTAGTAAATATAGTCATAATACCTCCTACTCCCTAGTTATATATTCTACATATTATTCAAATTTCCTTTTTTTATTTCAAAAGTACTTTCATTAAGCCATTTATATTTTTCTCTATATTTAAGTTCCGCAACTAATTTAAATAAAGCCATATCTTTCATTTTTGCTTCTAACATAACATCAAAATCTCTATTAACAAACTTTATTTTATTAATAAATTCTATAAATCTTTTACTATCTATATATTCATGATGAGCCCTTACATCTTTTTTATTGTTCCCCTTAGAAGATGAAAAGTGAATCTTAGGAGGATATTTTTCATTATTCCAGGTGTTAAATATTTCTTCTATTAAATCTTCAATCTTTTTACTTGTTTTATTACACAAATAATGATGATAATCAAGTACCATAGGTATACCCAGTTCTTTACATAATTTTAATGTATCATAAGCATTAAACACTTTATCATCATTTTCAATGATAATTAACTTTCGAATTTCTTCATCTAAGGAATAAAAATTTTCTTTAAATCTTTCAATACTCTTCTTTTTACCATAAGCACCACTTCCAATATGAATTATTATCTTCCCATCTATACCCATCGCCTTAAACATTTCTTTGTGATATAAAAGAATTTCCTTGCTTGATTTTACCACTTCATCTTTAATACTATTAAGTACACAATATTGATCAGGATGAGTATCAACTCTCATCTTACTTTCTTTTATTATTTTTCCTATGTTTCCAAAAGCATCTTTATAGTCACTAATATAATCAAATAGAACTTCATTATGTGTTGCGAGAGGTATTAATTTTGAGGTTAATCTGTAAAAATATATATTATTACTTTTATTATACCTTAAAATTTCTTCTAAATCTTTAAAATTAGAAATAATTACTTTATTCAATTTGTTAAGACCTAATTCTTGTCCTAGTTTTTTATAATGTGAATATGTTAACATACTACTTGAAGTAATATTTTCAAGCGCTAATGAAAGCGCAACATATCCTAACCTTATTTTAATAATACCACCTCTTTTGTAGTATAATATAGATAGAATAGCAAAGGAGTAAAAGTTATGAATTTAAGGAAAGTAAAAATAATAAGTATCTTTGGAGTATTTGTATTAAGTTTCTTATTTCATCAAATGTATGAATGGTTTCCTAATAAATTATTTTCAATATTTTTTCCTGTTAATGAAAGTATATTTGAACACCTAAAGATGATATTTACCACTATTATTTTCTTTATTTTAATTGAAAAATTACTACTTAAAAAAGTGCCTCATAATAATCAAATTCTTTCTAGCTTTATATCAGCTTTGTCAACAGCTCTAATTTTCTTAATTTCCTATTTAATATTAGAAAAAATAATAGGCGGCTACTCTACTATCCCAACTTTTATTGTTTATTTTATCTCTGTATCTTTAGGACAACTTATTAGTTATTATATCTTAAACTTAAAAAACAATTACAAAGTCTTAAATATCATTTGTTTAATACTAATACCTGTTATATTTACCATTAATGGTTATTTGACTTACAACCCTATAAAAACTCATATTTTTTATGATAAATATCAAGATAAATATGGAATATATAATTATTATGCTTTAAATTTTTGACAAAAATATTTAAAAATGTATAATAATTATATACGAAGTGGGAGGTAAAGGTATGAATTTATGTGAAAATAAGGCTAATAAGAAAGAGAAAGAAATAAAACCAGTAAAATATATAGGATTTGGTTTTCCAGAAGATGTGATCAAAAATGTTCAAGTTTTAAATTTATATTCAAGAAATTATGTTACAGCAATGTTTAAGGAACATCAAGCATTAAAAGATGAACAAGCCCAAAAAGATATTGATGAAAAAGAGTTATTACTAGAAATAAATGGATTTGCTAACGGAGCTACTGATAATCGAAATGAAGCTATGACTCTTACTGATGAATTATTTAAATTGCTTAAAAAATATAATATTAATGACAAAAAAGCAATTCAAACATTACTTATTTTATGGCAATATACTTACCAACAAGTATTTTTTAATGAGAGTTGGAGTATTGATAAATCAGTTCAAAGTTTTGATGAATGGTGTTCTTTTATAATAGATACTACTCCTTTACCCTTATCTCCAGCAACTAGAACAAGATTAGCTTTTAGGGGAAGCAGAATGTCACTAACTGATTCTGATGGTAAAAAATTAGATAGTTCAAAACAGATTATAAAAAGATACTATAATACTTATAATAACACAAAAAAATAGCTTAAAAAGCTATTTTTTCATTTATATAATCTACTATATCTTCTATATCTAATACTTCTTGTTTCATTGTATCTCTATCTCTTATTGTTACTGTATTATTATTTAATGTATTATCATCAATAGTTATACAATATGGAGTACCTATTACATCTTGTCTTCTATATCTTTTACCTATACTACTTGATTCATCATATGTAACCATAAAATGCTTTGATAATATATCAAACAATTCATTAGCTTTATCACTATGATTTTTCTTTATTAATGGAAATATAGCTACTTTATATGGTGCTAAATAAGGATGTAATCTCATTACCTCTCTAATAGTTCCATCTTCTAATGTTTCTTCGTGATAGGCCTCAAATAAACAAGCAAGAACTGTTCTACCAACACCATAAGTAGATTCTACAACATAAGGGATAAATTTTTCATTCGTATTTGAATCAATATATTCCATATTTTGACCAGAGAACTCTTGATGTCTTTTTAAATCATAATCAGTTCTGTCATGAGTACCATTTAATTCACCCCAACCAAAAGGAAATAAATACTCAATATCACAAGCTGCTGAAGCATAAAAACTTAATTTTTCATGATCTTTAAATCTTAATTTGTCATTTGATAAGCCTAAATCCAGATAAAACTTCTTGCCATATTCTTTAAAGTATTTGTATAATTCCACATCATCTCCAGGCTTACAAAATGTTTGATACTCCATTTGTTCAAATTCAATCGTTCTAAAAATAAAATCTCCTGGAGTCACCTCATTTCTGAATACAGTACCTATTTGACCTATACTAAAAGGTAATTTTGTTCTACTACTTCTTAATACGTTTAAATAATTAACATATTCTCCTTGTGCATTTTCTGGTCTTAAATATATAACTGTTTTGTTATCTTCAGTTGTACCTCTATATGTTTCAAACATTAATTTAAATTCTCTTACATCAGTAAAATTAGAAGAACCACATTTTGGACATTTCATACTATTATTTTTAATATATTCTGTCATTTCATCAAAAGCCATATTTTGAGCACTATCATGATTTAGTGAATATTCCTCAATAAAGTTATCAGCTCTATAACGAGTTTTACAATTTTTACAATCAAATTTTGGATCATTAAATGAATCCACATGACCACTTGCTTCCCAAACTCTAGAATGCATTAAAATAGTAGTATCAGTTTCAAAACTATTTTTTCTTTCTTGAATAAATCGTTTTCTCCATGCATCCTTAATATTATTTTTTAATCTTGTTCCCAATGGCCCATAATCCCATGTATTCGCAAGACCTCCATATATTTCACTACCCTGAAATATAAAACCATATTGTTTACATAAATTAACTAACTTTTCCATTGTTAAATTACTCATAACTTCCTCCTTAAAATAAAAGAACTATTAAAACAAGTATAGGGACGAATTACCGCGGTTCCACCCTACTTATTCTAAAAGAATCTCTTTTTATTATATTACTTCGGTATTCCACACCATCATCGTATTTATTATATATAATTTTAATATATTATCTTATGTCCTACAAGGCTTTTTTATTTTTCTTTACAAGTATGTGTTTTTTTGAGTAATCTTTATTTTTTACACTTTCTTCTGAAACCTGTCTACCACAAATAGAACATTTATAAACTCCTAAATATCTATCCCATACCATTTCGATTAAACAATTATTACACTGCACATCTTTTTTACCATTCATAAACCCCACCTCTAATATTATTATAACACTAGATTCCTATTTTTTTCAAATTATCTAAAAATTTCTTACTTTTTAAATATAATCCCGTATATTTATCATAATATTGATTTATAAAATCATCTATCTCTTTTTTAACAGAATCACTAATATCTAATTTTGATATTTTGCTTAAATCAACATAATAAAACATTCTAACTAGTTTAATAGCTTTATCACTAACAAGAGCGTCACTATCTTCTCTACAACTCTTACAAATATATCCTCCCTTATCGCTAGATAAAGTAACAATATCACTCTTATTACCACAAATACTACATTCATCTATTACTGGTTTTACTCCTAAATAATCAAGCATTTTAAGTTCAATAATGTTTGTTATAACCATTGGATCAAAACCCTCATTAATTTTCTTTATACCTTCAATAAAAGTATTATATATATCTTCATCATAATACTCTTCTTTTATTATTTGTTCAATTAATTCAGAAATAAATGTAACATAACTAATTTTTGTGATATCTCTTTGAATATTTTTTAATGAATTAATTATATCAACACTAATTAAAGTAGAAAGTTTATCTTCTTTATAATATATATGAAAAAAACCATATGTGAACTTTCTAGTTGAACCACTTATATTGCTTTTTATCCTTTTAGCTCCTTTAGCCATAATACCTATTTTGCCATATTCTTTAGTAAACACATTAATAATCTTACTAGATTCACTGTAATCTCTTTCACTAAGAATTATACCTTCTACTTTTTTTATCTCCACAATACCACTACTTTCTTTCAAGTTCCTTTGCGAGTAAATAATATTTTATTTTACCTGTTTTTCTAAATAAATTCCAAAATATTTTTTTCATAAAATCCCACCTTTCATTTATATAGTGGGATTTATATTTTAATTTTATTCAATAAGCTCAAATTTTTTTTTATTTTATGTTATATCCAAATTCATTTAAATATTTGTCTTTATCACGCCAATTCTTTTTAACTTGAACAAATAACTCTAAATACACTTTTTTATTATAAAAATCTTCAATATCTAATCTAGCTTTAATTCCTATTTCTTTTATCATTTGTCCTTGTTTACCAATAATTATCTTTTTTTGGCTATCTCTTTCTACAACTATTACAGCATTTATCTCTACTATATCTTTCTTTTCTTTTATTTTTTCTACTATACACGCAATAGAATGAGGTATTTCCTCCTCGGTTAATTCCAATACCTTTTCTCTAATTAATTCGCTTATAATAAAATCGCTGCTTTGAATAGTTATTTCATTGTTATGATAATATTTTGTATTATCCTTTAAAAACTTTTTAATTAATTTTATTAAAGTATTAATATTATCTTTATTTAATGCTGAAATAGGTATTATTTCTTCAAAATTATATAAATCTTTATATTCTTCTATTTTTTTAATAATTTCTTCTTTATTAAGCTTGTCTATTTTATTTAAAACTAATATGACAGGGGTAGTTATTTCTTTTAATTTAGTTAATACAAATTTATCTCCTTTACCTAGATGTTCACTGGCATCTATCATAAACAAAACAACATCAATATCATTTAATGAAATATATGCTTGTTTATTTAAATACCTACCCAATTTATTAAGAGGTTTATGAATACCAGGAGTATCTAAAAATATTATTTGTGTTTCTCTATCATTATATATTCCTTGTATATTATTTCTAGTAGTTTGTGATTTGTTAGAAACAATTGCAATCTTTTTACCAATAATACTATTTAATAATGTTGATTTTCCTACATTAGGACGCCCTATTATACCTACAAAGCCAGATTTCATTTTAAATCATCATTAGAAAAAGAATAAGGAACTAAATCTTTAAATAATACTTCTTTTTCTAATCCTTTATCATTTAATAAAATTATTTTTACATCATCTTCAAAAAATTCAAGTAATGCTTGACGACATATAAAACAAGGATAAGTTACTTCATTACCTTTAGTCATAACATAAAGTTCTTTAAAGTCTCCCTTTTTATAACCATCTGTAATTGCAGTAGTTAAAGCATTCCTTTCAGCGCAAATTCCCGCATTAGGAGATGCAACTTCTACATTCACACCTTTATATTTTTTCCCATCCTTAGTTACTAAAATAGCAGATACTGGAAATTTATAATATGGTGTATATGCCTTTTCTAATAAAATCTTTAATTCTTCTTTATAATTCATATTTACCTCCTAAAAAAACTTTTCTATTATTTTGGGTATAAAAATTATTAATCCACCAACAAAAGCTACCAATGATAATACAAAGACAGCAGCAGCTGCAGTATCCTTCGCTATTTTTGCAAATCCATTTTTTCCTGGTGATAACAAATCAACTGTAGCTTCAATTGCGGTATTAATAAGTTCAGTCGCTATCACAAACCCAATTAACAATATCACAAATAACCATTCGGTATTATCAATTTTAAAGAAAAACCCAGTTCCAATAACTAATAATGCAATAATAATATGAATAGCCATACTTTGTTCTTTAGTATATGCGTGTTTTAGTCCTGCAATAGAATATTTAAAACTATTTATTAGTCTTTTAATACCTCTTTTTTTTCTTTCATCGTATAATTCCGTACTCACTTAAAATCAACTCCTGTTTATTAAACATTATTTTTTCTTCTTTTTTACTTTCATGATTATAACCTAATAAATGTAAAAAGCCATGAATCATTAAAAATGACAACTCTCTAAGTAAGGAATGATTATATTCATCGGCTTGAATCTTTGCCCTTTCAACTGAAATATAAATATCCCCCAATATTCTATTTTCCTGTTTTTCAACTCTTTTATTATCTTCTAAGGCAAAACTTAATACATCAGTCTCTTTATCAATATTGCGATATTTTTTATTCAATTCTCTTATATGTTTATTATCTACAAAAATAACATCAAACTCTAAATTACTTTCTTTTTCATAATTAATCGCATAAATAATTATCTTTTTTAATTCTTTTATATATTCATTTATATTTATTTTACTTTCGTTAAAAAAATTAACTTCATTCATTTATATCACCTCAAATATATATAAATTTATTAAATAAAAAATAAAAATTATAATTAATAATATGATAATAATATTTAAGATCATGTGTTTCTTAAATACTTTAGGTAAATGATCTTTTAAATAATCTAACAATTTATATAAAAGAAAGCCTACTATACCACCTGTTACATTAAGGATAATATCATCAATATCAAAGACTCTACCTATTTTTGATTGCGTAAATTCAATAATGAAAGAAGTAAATATGGTCAAGCCAACAATTGTCCTTAATTTTACTAATTTTAAGTAATAAGATGCAAAAAAACCATAAGGAATAAATAATATTGTATTACCTAAAATATTTTTAAAAAACAAGCCAGTTCCAACTTCATATCTTAATATTTCCCGAAAAGGAATATAATTTTGAGTTGACCAAGAAACATCTTGAAATGATACTATATGAAATAAACAAAGTATATATATTACAAAAAATAAACCTATTAACTCTTTGTATAGCACTATCTTTTGTTTGTTCTTTATTAACCACGCCAATCTAAGTGATAATAAAATGGATAAAAATATTAACATCATCGGCCAGGTATATTTAAAAATATTTGTAAGCGTTTCTTTTACCATATTAACACCAACTATTCTTCAATTTCTATTTCCTCTACTATCTTTTTAGGCATTCCTATATTTTTATATACTACATAAAATATATCTACTATCATTTTACTACCATTTACATTAAAATTCAAAACCTTTTCATTTAATATCTTCTCTTTAGTGTCAAAGTTTCCTTCTATTTTTCTTCTTCCTATTTCTAAAGCCTTGCTTATTGCTTCCCCCTCAGTATAAAAAAAATCAATATTTTCTAATTCGATTTGTTTTTCCCAAGTTATTTTAAAGGGCGATAACAAGTTATTAACCATTACTGTTTCATCTGTTTTTTTCTTCTTATATTTTTTTACATTAAATAATTCCCATTTTTTATTCAAAAAATAAAGACATAAAACTTTATTAGAATTACCAGTTTCATAACTTTCAATATAATGAAATGGCACCTCTACTTTTACTTCATACCAAACTTCTCCATAAACTTCTCCTAAAGCAGGTACTTTGCTCATTATTTTTTCACCATTTTTTAAAATACCAGTGATTAAAACATCTCCCTTTTTTACATAATCATTTACATTTTTTAATATTTCTCCTTGTTCAGCAAATATTTTTTTTATAATCGCATTGTTATTAGATATAATGTCCTGAAAAGGATAAATCTGTTTAGCAGATGTTTTTTTTCTTTCCTCTAGTCTAACTATATATTTTGTCCCCACTTCTGTTATTTCTAGCCATTCTATATTATCTTTATGTTTTTTTAAAAGCTCTGTTTCTATTTCTTCTATTTTTTGAAAACCCTTTTTAAATTTTAATGGTTTTATATTATAATCACTTAGATCTTTTATTAATTCCTCCCTTATTTTAGCATTATTATGAACAACTTCAATATCAAATATTATATTTGCCAAAATATTTAACATTATATAACCACATATAATCGCTACAAATAATATTTTATTCAAATAAAATATTTCCTTTATTCTTAATTTACCATGAAATCTAACAACTTTTACATCGTATATATTTTTTAAACTTAATATTTTCTTATAATTTCCAAATGTAGTAATAAAGGTGACTTCCGTATTAGAGTTATATTTTACATTATCAATATATATTTTCATCTTTATTAAATAAAAAATAAAATTATGGACATTATTACCAGTAATTTTTATGGTTACATTATCACTTAATATATTATAAAGTTCTTTATTTTCCATTTTTTTTAAAACCCATCTCTAATATTTTGCCTGTAATTAATAACTCTTTATTTAATAATCTAGAAATAATTAAATCATCACCATTAATTTCAATAATTTTATTTTCCCCTGAAATAACTATCTTACTACTGTCAAAATTATTTAACTCCTTATAATTATCAATATATATTTTGTCCTCATATATAATTAATTTTAATTCTTTCTCATCAAAATAATTATCAATAATATTTTTATAATTCATATTATCACCCATTAAATAGTATTAAAAAAAAGAATCTCTTATGAGATTCTTAAGCTTTATTTAACTTTTCTTTAATTATTAAATTTACTTTTGAAAGATCAACCTTCCCTTTTACTAGAGGGACAACCTTTTTCATAAATGATCTAATATCAAGGGTACCTGCTTCTTTTAGTTCTAGTAAAGCGCCTTCAATAATCAATTCCAATTCCTCATCAGTCATTTGTTTAGGAAGATATATTTGAAGTAATTCTATTTCCTTTTGGTTTTTATCAACCAAATCCATACGATTACCTTTTTTGAACTCTTTGTTCGCATCATTTCGTTGTTTTACTTCTTTCATAATAATAGAAACAATATCCTCGTCATTTAAAGCTTTACCTCGTTTTATTTCTTCATTTTTAACACTTGACTTTACCATACGAATAGTATTAAGTTTATCTTTATTACCGTTTCTCATAGCGCTTTTCATATCTTCATTCAATATATCTAATAAGGGCATTTTTATTCTCCTTTAAGCAGCATTCTTTTTTCTACTTTTTCTTCTTGATTCTTCTGCCTGTCTTTTTCTTTTTTTGTGTCTACTTTCATAGAACTTTCTATCTCTTACTTTAGAAAGGGTTCCACCACGGGCTAGTTGTAATTTTAATTTACCAATTGCCTTTTCAACGTTACCATCTGAAACTGAAACTGAAACTGTTGCTTTTGCCATAAAATATCCCTCCCTTCCTAAACATTCACTCAAAATTATATCATTAAATACAATAATATTCAACCAAAAAGGAATGCAATGCATTCCTTTAACATATAACTCGCTCATATATTACTCTAAAATAAGTCCCAACAAACTGTCCTATACCAAACAAAACAGTTATAAACATTTCAAACAATAAAATAAGAAGTGGAAATAGTATAATAACCAATATTATATAAAAGGCTTTCTTATTATCAGTAATAAATGTCATCATAATTTACAGAAATTATTAGAATATACTCTTCTAATAGCGGTACCTAAACTTCTACCTAGATCTAAAATAGTAGTAATAGCTCTACTAAAAGAATTAATTAAAGTACCACTTATACTAAGACCACCTTCTATTTTAATCAAATCATAATTGTTTAAATAATACATATATATCCCCCTTTCTAACGACATTTTAATGGTCTAATAAAACCATCAATAACTCCAATTATAAATATAATCCCTCCAATAATACCAGCTACTGCCCAATGGCTAATGCCCCCTTCTATACTTTTTAATTCCCTAACACTTAATGTTTTCATTTAATTCCCCTTTCCAAACATATTATTATAAATATGTTTAATTAGCTTTATTTTTTTATATTTAATTTTTATATCAATTACATTATTACTAATATAATATTTATTTTTTATATTTGAGGACAATAATACTTCTTTATATTTTATAAAGGTATTATTATCCAATATATAATCATTACTTATTTTTTTGATTTTATAACTATAATTCACATTATCTATAAATAATGTATTATTATTTATTTTATAAAGATCTTCTTCTTTAGCATATAGCTTAATATAGTAGGAATTGTCTATTTTCGTAATAATACCCTTATTTATATAAAATAATTCGTATTTACAAAATATAGACACAGTTATTAATATTACAAATACTAATAATATAATATAACTCCATACATTTTTTATTTTTTTTCTCTCAATATACATAGTATTATACATTATTTTTTCATCATTATTCATAACATATCAATCCATCTTTAATTGTTATTAAATGATCAAATAAATCTCTATTTTCTAATCGATGGGATACTAATAAAATGGTTTTATCATCATAATATTTAAAAAGATTTTTTAATATTGTTCTTTCCAAATTACCATCTATTTCACTTAAAGCCTCATCTAGAAGTATAATATTGGCATTCTTTAATATGCCTCTAGCAAGTACAATTCTCTGTTTTTGACCACCACTAATATTAAAACCATTTTCTTCTATTAGAAAATCATATCCTAATTTATCCTTTTTAATAAAATCTTTTACCTTAGTTAAAGACGTAATAGTTAAAAACTTATCATAATCAACTAATCTATTAAAGGTAATATTATTATAGATGCTATCTGTAAATAACCTCTCGTTCTGCGAAATAAAACAAATATTATCTCTATATTGTTTTAAGTTATAATCATTTATATCCTTGCCATCAATAATAATCTTATCTGTTTCAATATTATAATAATTCATCAAAAGCTTTAACAAGGTAGATTTACCACTACCACTTTTACCAGTTATTAATATCTTTTCCCCTGATTTTATACTAAAATTTATATTATTTAACACTATATCATAATTATTATAAGAAAAAGACAATCCATTAAAAATAATATTACCTTTTATTATATTATCAGTGTTTTTATAATTACTAGCCAAGGTTTCACTATCAATTTCATATAAATTTCTAATTCTATTTATCGAAACAATAGCCTCTCTTATTATTGATTCTAAATCAATAATATTCCTTATTGGTTCTAAAAAATACATAAGTAAAGCATTAAAAGTAATTAATTGCCCTAATGTCATTTTCCCATCTAACACCAACATTGTCCCAACAAACAAAATGATGAATGTTCCTAAATATGTTGTTAATTCTTTTAAAAAGAATTGAATATTACTAGTTTTTAAAAATTTAAAAACATTTTTTAAATAAGTAATATGTTTTTCTTCCATATTTACCGAAACTTCATTTTCTTTCCCTAATCCTTTTATTGTTTCCATTGCTTCTATTGATTCTACTAAATAAGAATTTACTTCAGCTTCTTTTTCTCTTATATTTATTACTTTATTTTTTATTGTGTTTTTAAATAAAATAAATATTAAAACAAAACATAAAAATATAATAAATGATATTAAAGCTAAATATTCATTGATTGTAAAAAAAATAATAAAAACTCCTATAACCAATACTGTGTCTATAAAAACTGTAATAGTCGCCCTTGATATCATTTCTCTAATGTTCCCTAAATCATTTATTCTAGTTACTATTTCTCCTGTTGTTTTATTTTTAAAATAACTATATGGAAGTGATATTATATGTCTAAAGCAATCTCTTATTATATAAAAATCGATTTTTTCATTCACATATATTAGTAAATTATTGCGACAATAGTTACTTATTATTTTGAATATTATTAAAGTAAACATTATAAAACTAATAATATATAAATTACTTTTAGAATTATTTACTAATACATTATCTACTATAAACTTAAAATGAAATGAAATAATAATATTAAATACCATATATAGAAAAGATAATATAATTATATTTAGTAATATCTTTTTATACGGTTTTATTAAATTAAATAAAAATTTACTTAAAGAAGCTTTAGGGTTAATAACTGGTATTTTATTATTAGGAAAAAATAATATTATTACCTTACTCCATATTCTTTCAAACTCATTAAAACTATATTTTTCTATTCCTTTATTAGGATCCCCTATTATTAATGTTTTTTTCTTATGATCTACTTTATAAATTACTACATAGTGTTTATACTTATTATCTATCACAACATGCGCAATACAAGGTAGTATAGAGCTTTTTATATCTTTTATATTACATTTCATGCCTTTAGTAGTAAAGTTCATCTCTTTGGCCGCTAGTGTAATATTAAAAGCAGTAGTCCCTAATCTTGTTGTCTTAGTCATTTCTTTTAGTTTTTCTATAGGTATATTACCACCATAATATTTTATTATACTAAGTAAACAACAGGCTCCACAATCTTTAATATCTTCTTGTTTAATACAAACATACTTTTTAGACATATTTCACCTCCTTACCTATATTTTCTAATAAGAAAGTTAAAATCCTTTAAAAAATAAAAAAGACTAAAATAGTCTTAAATATCATAATGGCGTCCTGGGAGGGATTCGAACCCCCGACCGACGGCTTAGAAGGCCGTTGCTCTATCCTGCTGAGCTACCAGGACATAAAAATAATCAATGTACAAAATATGTACATTGATTATACTATATATATTTATATTATTCAATATCTTTTAAGACACTTTTATAAACTTCCTCCTTGTTTACATAAAATATAACTTCTTCAATGTTATAAGCATCTGCTACTGATAAAGAGATTGAATATATTACTTCTTCTAAAATATTATTGTCATCTAAATCAGATAATATATAATTATTAAACTCTAAAGATAAAGCTTTATCTTTTAATTCATGATTCAACAATTTTGTATTTGTATTTAAAAAACTCATTAAATTTGATTCATAAATAGGCCCACTAGAAAGTTCATCAATAATTATTTTAATTTTTTCTCTATTATCATTAGAATATTTTGTAACTGGAACATAATAATATTCATTATTATGTTTGTTAATATAATATATAGTAGTAGCAGTTATATTATTATATGTTGTTATATTATAATCTTTATTAATACCATGGTTTCTATCTAATAATTCAGGTAGCTTTTTATTATTTTGAGGTAAATACTCTAAAGGTTTACCATTTATTAAAATTTTAACCCCTTCTATACCATCAATACTAGTTAAAGTATAAATAATAGCTTCAATCATTGTTTCTTCATATTCTTTATTAATATCTAATAACTCTTTACTAAAATCAACAATCATAATATTATCATCTATTTCTATATTTAAAATTTCTACATCTACTGGTAAAATAGCTCTAAAACCGTTAGGGATAGTTTTTTCTCCCTTACCAGAAATAATTAATACTTCTAACAATTCCTTAGCTTTTTTTACTATATTTTCTGAATGATCCGATAAAACTATTTTAGTTCTTGCCACATAACTATCCTTATCCAACAAATATATTTCATGTTTATCTACTTCATTATTTACATATTGAATATATTGTTTAGGATTTAATTCTAAAGAATCTTTATTACTATCTGGGATTAAACAAAGTAAAAAAAACAAAGCTAAAGTTAATGTTGTTAAACCAATCTTTCTAATTGTTATCTTTTTTAACATTCCTTACCTCCTATAATAATAAATATGAAATAATAATTAAAAAAATGAAAAAGTCGCATTAATAGTTTTGCGACTTATTTATAATGATATTTCTCCCAGTTTTAAGAGTTCCACTACAGCTTGAGCACGCCCTTTCACCCCAAGCTTCTGCATTACGTTTGACACATGATTTCTAACAGTTTTTTCACTTATGCCAAGTTCTAAAGCTATATCCTTTGTTGATTTATTTAATACTAAAGCATCAAAAACTTCTTTTTCTCTCTTTGTTAGTATACTTCTATTCATTAACTTCCCTCACTTTCATATTCGAGGCGGGTTATATCTTCTCATAGTATTGTATGAACTATTAATTTTTTAGTGAGATAATTAGCCTAATAGAGATTAAAAAAACGAATAATTATTCGCTTCTTCCATTATTTGTTTTAAATAATCTTTTTAACACATTACCAACTCCTAATTCACTATCAAAATAACCTGCTGCTTTCATAATCGGATTAATTAGCTCTGAAACAATCCTTGCATTTCTTTTGCTATCAGAATGTTCTTCTATTATATCTTCTATTATATCTTTTTTTATATTATTCTTCATATTAGAAGATGAAAATTTAAAACCCTTTAAAAGCATAGGATTATTTATCGATTTATATATTTTATGCGATATTACTATATATTTCTCAACTTCTAGTGGATTTCCTTCTATTGTTTTTATTAAAATCGGAGTAAGAGTTTCTTTTAATTTTTCACCCCAACTATTATAAATATAAATAAGAGACTTAGTAGATTTACATAACTCCTCAACACTAATTCCAATATGATTTTCATTACTATTAATTATTTCATACATTTTTTCTGTTATTAATCCTAAATGTTCATAACTATTTGTTAATGAAATAATATCTTTTAAATGCTCTTTTGTATTATTGATGTCTTCCTTTTTTTTATTAGTTTTAATACTATTTGTAATATTTAAAAATAAATTATACCAATTATTAAAAACTGTGCTTCTTGCCCTTGGACAAAATGAATCCTTATATTTTGAAATAACTATTGTTGCTAATTCCTTTGCTATAGATCTTTCATCCACTAATGAGTTATGAAGCGATAATATTTCTTTATAACCTGGTAATTGCTGTACCATTATCATTAATACTACCCCCTAATTGATAACATATATTCTATATAATATAGTTTTTCTAGTTACTTGTCAAATATGATATAATGTTATTAGGTGGTTTTATGAAAACAATTGAAAATAATATTGAAAACACTATTATAATAGATAAATCTAAATTTATTACTATTTTATATAGAGTTCAAACTGAAGAAAATGTAAAAAAGAAATTAAAAGAAATTAAAAAGAAATATAAGAATGCCAATCATTATTGTTATGGATATATAATAGATAATATTAAAAAGGCCTCTGATGATGGAGAGCCAAATGGTACTGCTGGTATTCCAATATTAAATATATTAGAAAACAATGATTTAAATAATATATTATGTATAGTAGTAAGATATTTTGGTGGTATTAAACTAGGAACTGGTGGGTTAATAAGAGCCTATTCAAATAGTATTAAAAAAGCTCTACAAAAAACAAAATTAAAAATAATAATAAAGGGAATAATAATACAAATATCTTTTGATTATGAAAATGAAAAAAAAGTTCTTCATATTATTAATAATAATCATGTAAAAAGCAAAATATATAGTAATAAAATAACATATGAAATAGCTGTTCCTTTAGAAAAAATAGAAAATATTAAAAATCAGTTAGAAATTATAAATGTAAAGATAAAAGAAAAAGATAATGTTAGTATTGAAATCTAACATTATCTTTTATTTTCTTTCATCCACCCATGTTTTTAACATGTCCTTGGTTTGAAATCCTTGTTTCGTCGAATCAATATTACCATCTTTGAATAAAACTAACGTTGGAATACTCATTATTTGATAGTTATTTGCTGTATTGGGAGCTTCCTCAACATTTACCTTTACAACCTTAACATCATTGGTTTCATTTGCATATTCTTCTAATATAGGTGCTAACATCTTACAAGGTCCACACCAACCAGCATAAAAATCAACTAAAACAAACCCTTCTTTAACGCTATCATCAAAATTACTATCTGTCGCGTGTATTATATTCATAATAATCCTCCTATCTATATTTATCAAGAATAATATCTATTCCATCAATTTTTAATTTATCTTTCTTTATTAATCTATCTACAGATGAAACTTTTACTACATCATATTTCAACATTACATCTAAGGCTTCCTTATTTATTTTATTAGTATCTGGTTCATTTTTAAATTTATCTTTCAATTCATATATTTCATCAAATACTGCTATTGTATCATTAAATACACCTTTTAATATTGGAGTGTCATTAATAATATTATTAGCTAAGCTTGAATCATTAAGCATTTTTATTTCAAACATTGGTTGTTTTAAGAAAAATATTACTATAAATACTATTATAAAGGATTGAATTAACCCAACTATTGCCCCTAATATTTTTGAAGGAATTCCTAATACAATAGTAAATTTTAGTATTTTTTCAATTAACCCTGTCACAAAAGAAAGTATTTTTAGTAATATCTTTAAAAGAGATAAAACTAGGACAAAAGCTATTACTTCATATAGTAATATGTTTAATACAGTAACTCCTTTAAAAAAACCATCAAATGTAAAAAAAGGTAAATGTTCATACATGAACATTGCGACTGGATTTTTTAATAAATAAGCTATGATAAACACCAAAATAAACCCTATAAACATTGTTGTTTGTTTTATAAAACCTCTTTTAAAGCCAATTGCTACTCCTAATCCTAATATTAATAAAATAATCACATCAACTATATTCATATATACCTCCCATTGTCATAATACATCTATTATAACTTATTATGTGAAAAAAAGTCAAAATATGTTAAAATTATTTTAGGAGGATAAGTTATGACCGAAGTAATAAAAGTAAATAAAGATACTATGGATCAAATGATTAAATATTATGCAGATAAAAAAAGAGAAAAAACACCGCCGTATGCATTATTTCAAGCTCAAGAAGGAGATACCGTCATTACTTTATATCAATCAGGAAAAGCTATGTTTCAAGGCACTAGTGCCGATATTGATGCAAAAATGTGGAAAGAAATGAATGGTACTATGCTTGAAGAAATAGGAAAAGAATTAGAAAAAGAATATGAAGATTATTACTATGTAAATGCAGTTTGTTCTGACGAAGTTGGAACAGGTGATTATTTTGGTCCTATTGTTGTAAGTAGTGCTTATGTTAATAAAGATGATATTATCTTTTTAGAACAGTTAGGAGCCAAAGATTCTAAAAAATTAACTGATGATAAAATATTAAAAATAGTTCCTGAAATAATAAAAAAGATTCCATATTCTAGTATTATTATATCTAATAAAGAATATAACGAAAAATATAATAAAGAATTCAATATGAACAAAATAAAAGCCGTTTTGCATAACAAAGTTTTGTTTGATTTAATCAAAGATAACAAATATAATTATGACTATATTATTGTTGATCAATTTGCTCACGAAAGAAAATATTATGAATATTTAAATGATTCAAAAACCGTTGTTAAAAACATTACTTTTTTAACCAAAGCTGAAGATAAAAATCTAGCAGTTGCATGCGCCTCTTTAATAAGTAGATACATCTTCATTAAAGAATTAAATAAATTAAGTGATTCTTTACATATGCCTCTTCCTAAAGGCGCTGGGGATATGGTAGATAAAATAGGAAAAGAAATAGTAGAAAAATATGGTATAGATAAATTAAAGGAAGTAGCTAAATTTAATTTCAAAAACACTGATAAGATATTAGGTAATTAGTATGAAAAGTAGTTTGATTACCCCTTGCGGGATGAATTGTGCTTTATGTTTAGGTTATTTAAGGGAAAAGAATAGATGTAATGGATGTAATAATAGTAATATAAGATATTGTGTAAATTGTAGAATAAAAAATTGTGATAAATAAATATTGTTTTAATTGTAAAGATTACCCATGTTATAGATTAAAACAATTAGATAAAAGATATCGTACTAAATATAATATGAGTATGATTGAAAATTTAAATTATATTAATAAAAATGGTATAAGAAAGTTTATAATAAAAGAAAAATGGAAATGTCCAACATGTAATAGTTACATATGTGTTCATCGGGGATTTTGTTTAAATTGTAAAAAAGAAAAGCTATCAAATTGATAGCTTTTATGGTGTATTAATTAATGTTTGTCCCCCTAATAATGTTGTAGTATCTTTTTTATATAACAATGGATATTTTCCATTAGTTAAACTCCATTGTATATCATCTTGTTGGTTCCATTCTAATATATTTTCATGCCAAGTAGCGGATGCTAAATTAGCTGCGGTTACTGTTACTGTATCTCCTAATTCATTACAACCAGTACACTCTTGATTCTCATAACGATATGAATTATTTAAAGTACCATCGTTATCTCCTACTAATCCGCCGACATCCCAATCTCCTGTTACATTTCCTGTGGCATAGCTATTTGTTATGGTAGAACCTTCTGAACGTCCTACTAAGCCACCGACACCCCTTTCTCCTGTTACATTTCCTGTGGCATAACTATTTGTTATGGTAGAACCTTCTGAACGTCCTACTAAGCCGCCGACATCCCTTTCTCCTGTTACATTTCCTGTGGCATAACTATTTGTTATGGTAGAACCTTCTGAACGTCCTACTAAGCCACCGACACCACCCCTTTTTCCTGTTACATTTCCTGTGGCATAACTATTTGTTATGGTAGAAGCATCTGCAAAAAGCCCTACTAATCCACCGACAACGCCAACTCCTGTTACATTTCCTGTGGCATAACTATTTGTTATGGTAGAAGCATCTGCAAAAAGCCCTACTAAGCCGCCGACATACCAATATCCTCCTGTTACATCAATATCAATAAGACTTAAATCTGTTACTGTTCCATTTTCTATACTCGAAAAAAGTCCAATATTATCATTTTCGGGTCGATTTATATATAAGTTTTTTATTACTTTGTTATTCCCTAAAAATGTACCAGTAAAAGGAATAAATGTGGAACTATCTTCACTAAAAAAACCTATAGGATTAAAACCGGCTCCAGTAGTTAATTCTGTTTTTAATCCTTCTATACTATTATTTCCATTAATATCTTCATATGTAGTTACATTGGGATCGACATATGAATTATCATCATTAAAATCTAAATTAACATTTAACTTTATATATGCAGTAGAAGAGGCAAGTTCTTCATCTATGGCTTGTCCAAATGCAACTAAGTCTTCTATACTTTCTATTAAATATGGGGATGCCTCTGTACCATCTCCAGATAATTCTCCAGGATTATTATCTGTTACTTTTGGTACTGTTGAGATTACTCCTTCTACTAATCCTTCTGTTTCATAATTGTCTCCACATTTTAAATAGGCATTATAATCATATTTCTTATCACTTATCTTTTCTATTTCTACATACCCATTACAAGTATTACTTTTATCTTTGGGATCTTTTATTTCATCTATCGCGTTTGCTTCTACTAAGTCAGAAAGCAATATTGTACTCTTTTCCCCTATTTCTGATGGTAATAGTGTTAGATTCTTTATTATATATGTTTGAGCTGCTTTTTCCATCATCTTTTCATCACTTAAATAAGCATCATTTTTTGCATTTTCTATTACCTTTCCTATTGCTGGTACCGCTATTATTAATATTATAGCTAGTACTACTATTACCGCGAGTAATTCTATTAAAGTAAAACCTTTATTATTTCTTTTTTCCATTTACTTACACCTCTTATATTTAAAATATAATACAGTACTACTATTACCGCGAGTAATTCTATTAAAGTAAATTATTTATTATTTCTTAATATTTTCAATCTTTGTTTTATTTTTTTAGCATGTGAAGTATGATATCACCCCCCACATTATTATATTATCATAAAATAATAATAACGGTATGTTAATTTGTAAAATTATACACTTCTTTACACCGAACAGTTATCACACCTATTTCCCCATTTATCTAAAAGAATATCATCTTTATAGACACATATAACTTCACAATGATTAACACAATTCTTACACTCTAAATTATTTGTTTTAAATTGAATATTTTCTATATTTAAATTATATAATTTATTATTATTTGTCTTCCTTGCCATAATAGCTATTCCTAATGCTCCCATCAAATGACTATATTTAGGAACATTAATTTCATAACCTAACACATTTTTGAATGCTTCAACAACGCCATTATTTTTACTAACTCCTCCTTGAAACACAATGGAGGGTTTTATATTTTTTCCTTTCCCTACATTATTTAAATAATTAGTTACTACTGCCTGACAAAGACCTGCAATTATATCTTCTTTATGATAACCCATTTGAGCTTTATGTACTAAATCAGACTCTGCAAAAACTGTACAACGTGCGGCAATTTTAGTAGGATTATTAGATTTTTTAGCCCACTTCCCAAATTGTTCTACTGGTATTCCTAATCTTTGAGCCTGTGAAGATAAAAAAGCACCAGTACCAGCGGCACATAAAGTATTCATCGCATAATCAACTACTATACCATTTTCAATTAATATTATTTTAGAGTCCTGTCCTCCTATTTCTAAAATAGTTCTAACATCAGGATATAAAGACAATGTTCCAATTGCATGAGCTGTTATTTCATTTTTTACTATACTAGCATCTAATATAACACCTATTATCTTTCGCGCAGATCCTGTTACTCCTATATAATCAACATGAATGTTTTTATTTTCTATTTGTTGTTTTAACTTTTCTATTAATATTTTAGTAGCTTTAATAGGATTACCTTCAGTCCATATATATTCTTCCGCTATTATATTATTATTTCCATCTATTATTAATCCTTTAGTAGAAATAGAACCAACATCTATGCCTAAAGAATATTTACTCATTACTTTTCTCCTTTCGCATTAAAAGCATATCATAAAATGCTTCTAATCTTGTTTTAATACCTGTTTCTGAGGTTTGTGAATCAAAACTAAAATATAAAATAGGTATTTTATAATTATTGCTAATATTTTGAAGAATCGGCATAGCGTTTACTTCTGGCATACAACCAAACGGCTTAGCATGGATAATACCATCATATTTTAACTCTGCTAATCTTTTCGCAATAGAAACACTTTCTGTACCATCTGCTCCAATATGGTATTTTAAATATTTGCCAGCTTGTTTTATATGTTTTTTTTCATATCTTTTTTTCTTAAATAAAAGATAGGTAAGAGTAGTAAATCTAGTAATTTCAATATTATTTTTTGCTAATTCTTTTTCTAAATAATAATTACTAGAAGGTTCCATGATAGTATATAATTCTCCTATTATACCTACTTTCAAGCAATTAGAAGGTTTATTTATTTTTATAGTTCTAAACTTTCTTTCATATGCTTTTTTTGTTTTATTTAAATGTCTAAAGTTTTTTATGTCTTTTAGTCCATCAAGAAATTCTTTGTGTATTTTATCAAAACTACCTTCTGTTTCTTCAAAGCCAATATTTTTTCTAATATATTTTTCAATGTCATCTAAAATACTAACCATCTTAATAGTAAGTAATAAATAATATATTTTTTTTAGAAAGAAAACGCCTTTACTAATTTTTTTTAATTCTCTATAAAAAGGAATAATACCTTTTTTTCTAATACTCAAAATATTAATAAACTCAAATTCGTAACCTAGGTCTTTAAGAATTTGTTGTTGAACTTCAGCATAATAACCATAACGACAGCCTCCACCAGCTTGTACTAAAATATTGGCTCCTTTTTCTAAGCATTCAATAAAATTACCCAAATTATATTTAAAAGGAATACATACAAAATCAGGACTATGTTTAGAACCTATTTCCAAAGTTCTTTTAGTTATAGGCGGAGCTTCCATAACTTCATATTTTGTTATATGAGTTAATAAATATTTCAATGGAATATAGTAATTCCCCATATGTGGAAAGCTTATTTTTTTCTTCATATTAATCCCTTTTTATTCTTTATAATATCAATAAAGCTTTCAAGCCTTGTATGAAGTCCAGCTTCTCCTTCTAATTCATCAATAATAATTACTGCCTTGGGAATATCTTTTATCATTCTTATACATAATTCATTTACTAAAGAATCAGGGCCGCAAGGAAAAGTACTCACGAATATTAAACCATCAATAATATTTTTATAATAATCAATTGTACCTATCAATTCTTTATTATAGGTCCAATAAAGGCTTTTAGATATTTTCTTTGATCTTTTTTTAATACTTTTATCAGTTACTATATCACTATAAACAGGTAATACATTTAATTCTTTCAAATATTTTATTAAGGGATAGCCTATTAATTTGTCATGAATATTATAACCATGAGATATAATTAGTATTTTTGATTGTTTACTATTTTTTATTAGTTCTTCTTGTTTTTTATTTAACTTTTTATTATATTGTTTTTGAGCATGTTTACCTTTTATATAAGCTTTTAAAGAAAGAAAATAACCTTTATTAATAACTTTACCCATCTTTAAAAAGGCAGATAATTCTCTTTCTCCCTTTTTTATATCAATATTATAATTTATTATATTTATATTATTAAAGGTATTCCTTACAATATCATATAAAGCATTGAATTTTACACAAACATCTTCATCTTTTCCAAAACAAACAATACGTGGTACTAAAATATAATCTACTTTATCTTTTAAATAATTAATATGCCCCATATATATTTTAGAAGATAAACAACTTTCATCAATGGAATAATTAATACCATTGGTTAATATTTCTTTATTAGTTTCAGGACTTAATATAATTTCGCAATCAAGTTCATTAAAAAAAGTTTCCCATAGTTTCCCATATTTATAATAAAGACCCGCTCTGGGAATACCTATTTTTATTTTATTCATATTGACCTCCAATTCATTTTATAATATGAATAAAACAAATAAAAAATGAGGAATTATTCCTCATTCTTTATTATCAACTTATTATTTTTAATATCTACTAACAAGTTATTATTATTTTTTATATTCCCCTCTAATAATTCTCTTGCGAGTAATGTTTCTAAATTATGACTTAAATATCTTTTTAATGGTCTTGCACCATAGATAGAATCATATCCATTTTCAATAATAAAATTTTTAGCCTTGTTAGTTAATTTAATATGTATATTGAGATTAGATAATCTTTCTTCTATTTCTAGTATTAATTTATCTAATATTTTAATAATTATATTTTTATCCAAAGAATTAAATATTACTATTTCATCAATTCTATTTAAAAACTCAGGACGAAAAGTATTTTTTAATTCTTTCATAATAAGAATTTCACTATCTTTATTATTTTCTAAGATATATTCACTGCCTAAATTAGAGGTCATTATAATAATAGTATTTTTAAAATCAACCATGCGACCACCACTATCAGTAATTCTACCATCATCTAGTATTTGAAGTAATATATTAAAGACATCACTATGTGCCTTTTCAATTTCATCAAATAAAACTATACTAT
>Ga0265293_10002933_pt1 | contig 32804 bp, 30 predicted proteins | sample Munlanlewell138R_FD_192505 | JGI IMG/M metagenome (GOLD analysis project Ga0265293, IMG submission 192505) | Leachate microbial communities from a municipal landfill in Southern Ontario, Canada - Leachate well 138R | ecosystem: Engineered > Solid waste > Landfill > Unclassified | place: Canada... | reverse complement strand
CATCAAAGAATGAAAATACTTTTTCTATAAGTTTCTATCTTATCGAACTAGCACCGATATCTTTATAATATTCATACACATAATCCCAATTGTCAAGATATACCTCTTATCTTCGCGCATATAAAATTAAAAGCTTTTAGGCGCATCTTCTGATGGGTGAAGATTGAGTTATAACAGGACATCATTGACCAATTTTTTCCCCTATACTACAGTATGCGCATGAAATTCACAGACTTTGATCAGTTCTGCTTATACATGGAATCTTTTACCAATCTAGAACGTCAAAATAGTGGTTATACAGTTAGATTGTATCGCCTAGATCGAATGCGTGCCTTACTTGGCTATATTGGTAACCCAGAGCGTGATTTTAAAACGATTCATGTGGCTGGGTCAAAAGGGAAAGGTTCAACAGCTGTATTTTTGGCAAAAGGATTAGAAGCATTAGGCTATAAAACAGGCCTCTATACTTCACCACACTTAGTAAATTATCGTGAAAGATTCACCCTCGCTGGTACATTCTTTCCTGAAGAAGAATTAGTAAAAGTTGCCAACCTCTTGGTAGGGCGTCTCGAAGGGTTTCACTTCGAAGATGAATGGGGCAGCGCCGCTCCAACTGCTTTTGAACTCTACAGTGCCTTCGCTTTCCTCCTATTTTCCTCTAGTGGATGTACATGGGCAGTTATTGAAACCGGATTAGGAGGTCGACTCGATGCCACCAATACCATTGTACCCGAAGCCTCAGTCATTACCCCGATTGAACTAGAACACACCGCTATTTTAGGCAATACGATAGCTTTAATAGCCTCTGAAAAAGCCAAAATTATAAAAGAGGGAGTTCCTGTCTTTATTTCACGCCAGAAGGAGAATGCGCGTAAAGTATTTGTTGAAGAAGCACTCAATAGAGATTCCCGCTTATATGATTTAGAAGCTACCATTGAATCTTTAGCTACCAAAACTCTACCAGAAGGGGAACAGGTTGTTATTACATGGCGCTCAGGAGAACAAACATCACTCTTATTGTCTATGCGGGGACAAGTGCAAGCAGAAAACTGTGCCCTCGCATTATATGTACTTAGAACGCTCAATCTCTATAAAAAAGAGATTACAGAGGCCGCTCTCGCTCAAGCCAAACTAGCGGGGCGAATGGAGTTTTTAGGGAAGAACCCACCCCTTATTATTGATGGCGCCCATACCGTTGAAAGTCTTAGACATCTTCTCAATTCTTTCGTTGAGCTCTACGGAACTAAAGGTAACACTATTATTTATGGAGTGTTGGAAGATAAAGATCATATCCACATGGCCCGGCTATTATTACCCCTCTTTGATTTTGTCATTGTAGCCCGTCCTGGAACATTTAAGAAAAGTGACCCAGAAAAACTCTTTCTTTTATTACAGGAAGAACTACAAGAAATGCGCAATCCACCACAAATCTTTTTAGAAAAAGACCCTGATAAAGCTCTCGAACTTGCCTATTCTCTCACTGAAAAAAATCATGCTATTTTATGTACAGGTTCATTCTATCTGGGCGGAGAAATAACATTAGCGTATCGTAAACGCATTGCCCATAATGTGCTGGAGATAGCTATATGTCCCTAAACTGGCGTGAAATTGCCCTTATTATTTCAGAATTACCATTGGAAGGGAGTCTTATTCAACGCACTCACCAACTAGGATTTCATGCGTTAGTCTTTGAGATGTACCATAATGAAGTTGGATTTTGGGAATTATATATGGAGTTTGGTACTCCGACTGCACGGATGCATCGCCTCAGTGGACCTCCGCGTGAGTCGAGAAAATATAAAACCAAGAAACTGCAACGTTTTATTCAATATTTACGGGCCCATGTTGAAGGCTCACGGGTAGTTACAGTCAGTCAGCTTGCCAATGATCGCCTGGTAGTCCTCAAGTTAACTACGAAGGGAATCATCACTTTTATGATACTTCGTTTTTATAGTGGACCAGGTGCTAATGTCATTATTTGTGATGAACATATGATTATTCAAGAACTCCTATATCGCCGTCCTAAGCGTAATGAAACAGTGGGCAACCCTCTTATGTTACCAGAAGCGCCTCTCTCAAATGCTGATGATGGCACATTTTTGGTACGTGATTATCCGAGGGAAATGAGTTTCAACCAGTTCATTGAACAGACCTACCAACAAGTGCCTACACAAGAAATCGATAATCTCATTACGCAAGTAGAACGTAAAAGAGATGAAGAATTAGCGTTATTACAAAATCAAATACGGCAAACTACAGAGCGTGTAGAGCACTTTAAAGAGTATGAATCATATCGCATCAGCGGTGATTTACTAGCTGCCTCGATTGGCCTTATTGAGCCACACCAAACTTGGGTAGAGGTTCCCGATTACCGTCAAGTTGGTTCGCAGGCTACCATAGCAATAGACCCCTCACTCAGCCCTGGAGAGAATATTGCCTCTTATTATAAAAAATATCAAAAAGGGAAAGCGACTTGGGAGCGCGCCCAGGCCGAATTGGTCGCTCTAAAAAAACGTTTGGAGCAGAAAGAGCAACACTATGCTAAATTATTGACACCATTACCCACAACCGGCAAGCCAGATATGGCAGCGCTAAAAGCATATCTCCATTCGCACCAAACTACTCTTAAAAGCCGATCTGATCCTTATGCAGAAGCTCCTGGATTACGATTTTCTTCGGGCGCATTCACTATTCTAGTCGGACGTAACGCTAAAGAAAATGAGGCCTTGCTCCGACGTTGGTCACGCGGAAATGATTGGTGGATGCACACCCGTGATTCACCTGGAGGATATGTAATTATTAAAACAATTGCTGGAAAGACGATCCCTTTAGAAACACTGCTCGATGCTGGCAACTTGGCCCTCCTCTATTCTAAAGCTAAAGAGTCGGGTAAAGCCGATCTCTATTATACGCAAGTAAAATATCTAAAAAGGCCCAAGGGGGGCAAGAAAGGGTTAGTCATCCCTACCCAAGAAAGAAATATTCGCATACAACTAGACGAAGAGCGAATAAAGCGATTATTTTCAACAGAGGACCTATTACCTGGACAGGAGCCGATTGATGGATAGCATTACGATAGTTCATAGCACTATAAAAGAAAAACCAGTGACTAGCATTTGCATTGGTAGCACCAGTGGTGACTTACCCAAACATTTGATGACAGGTGAAAAAGCGTGTGGTTATATTGTTAAAGACTCGGTTCTTATACCTTGGTACTGGCAATCTATTTCCGACCGCGACGGCCACCGCTTTCTAGTCTTTGACCGTCTGGCCATACTTCCGTTCAGTGAAATAAATCGCTCCTTACGCTCTCGTGCCTTATCCCTACTCCGAGATTTAGCCGTTGCGTTACAAAAAGTCCCTTCAGGTTTTGTGCAACCTACCAATGGGTTTATTGAGACGTGGAGAATCTTTTTCTTGGAAGAGGGTGGATTTTTGTTATTACCAAATTCTCTTTCACAACTTATGCTCTACTCTACCTCGGAAAAGGATCGCTTCCTCCATTTAGGACGCTATTTTAAGCCAAACATGGAACCTCCTTTTGGTTTATGCCATCAATTTACCCAGTTTCTCTATCAAGCCCTAACTGGGTTTGCTCCCTTTGAAGACCCCGATGTACGTGAAGATCAATGGCGCCACGTACCGCTCTCTTTAGGATTTACTTCCCTAGAGGCCTCCAGCGCCAAATGGATTGATCATGTTCTAGCTATGGATAGTAGAACACAACGCATGAATGTATCTGCTGCCTATAGCGCAGAGGAGAACCTCTCTTGGTGGCTAAAAGAAACTGCCAATGTTACTTGGCCAAATTTGGAAGAACCAAAATCTTTAGCTGATTTAGAAAAACAGAACCAAAGTGTTCAAGATTTCAGAACTAACCAAAAAAAACGGGCAGCGCGAAGTAGGTTTTGGAGAAAACGGGGAGCATTAGTAGTGACGATAGTTGTGGGAACTCTCATCCTCTTTGCAGCGGTAGGCCCCATTGTTTATAAACAACTGCAGCCCCCCTACACCGCAGGAATGGCTCCAACTCAAATAATCGAAGAATTTTTCGAAGCACAAAATGATCTCGATCTTCCCAAAATGGAGGCGAGTTTAGCTAGAAGAACTCGAAATCCTTATGAATCAGAAGTTTCTGGTATGTTCGTTAGTACCCGGGTTCGCCAAGCCTATGAGGGTACTGATCTAGCCATCCGTGCTGATACATGGCTGGAACAAGGCAAGCCAGCAATACCTGAGTCTTCTATTATCTATGGTTTAATAAGTTTGGACATTGCCCAAATTGATGAGGTCACCTTCCGTGCCACCTACCACACCCTTTCCCCCACCTTTGAAGAGGAAGCAGAATCTATACCTGAGGTCATGGTAGTTACAGAAATGCTTCATGTAACCGACTTTGTTTTTACTGACGTTAAAGGCTATTGGCAAATAACTGAAATACGTCCAATCGAGGTAACACCTATAAAAACCATCCAGGTGCAAACATATCCCAAAAGAAACCCCTTGGCACCCCCGGTCCCTATGGGTTAAAGGTATGGCTCTAAGAGTCCCTTAAGGGTAGCAGTATCATCGGGATGGACCCAGTTAACATGAGGCAAGGTTCTGAAAAAGGTCATTTGTCGTTTAGCGTACAAGCGACTATTACGAATAATAAGGTGCATAATATCGGCTTTACCTAAAGTTGGTTCTTTCTGGGCTTTAAAGAATTCACGGTAACCAATCCCCTGCATTCCAGGCCAATCCTCTTGAGCTCCCATCGCCATCAATCGCTCTATCTCTTGTTCCAAGCCCTCTGCAAACATAGCCTCGACCCGTTGTATGATTCGTTCTTCTAGTTCTTTTTTATCGCGTGTTAAACCAATAATAAGAGGGTTCATCCCTTCTCGAGCTTGATTGGGAATTTTGTAACTGGAAAGGGGGCGTCCCGAAGTTTCGTAAACTTCCAAAGCCCGGGTGATCCTATAACTATCGGCGGGATGAATTCGTTTGGCGGAGACGGGATCAACGCTCTGCAACTTTTCATAGCACCAAGGTAAACCATGCTTTTCCACAAGGGCGTTAATGTTAGACCGAACAACTGGATCACTTTTAGGGGAGGTGGGTAACCCAAAGTAAAATTGCTTAAAGTAATAGGCAGTTCCCCCACAGATTATCGGTATATTTCCCTTAGCACGGATTTCAAGACAAGCTTGATCGGCCAGCTTCACAAACTCCCCTACGGAGAATTGTTCCCAAGGGTCTTTTATATCAATGAGGTAGTGAGGTATTTTTTGTTGTACAGCTGGTTCTGGTTTAGCCGAGCCAATATTCATATACCGATAAATTTGCTTAGAATCGGCATTAACAACTGCAAAGTTTTTGGTGAACAACTGGGTGAGGAGTGCTGTTTTACCCACTCCCGTAGGACCGAACAAAAAAATCAGCCGATTACTCCTTGTCGATAACGGTATATTCAACATCCTCCGTCAATACTCTCTCAAGTACCACAGAAACTACCTTCTCGTTGTTATTTTCAATCTCTTGATCCTCATTCGCGGCTACGATATGAGATAAGCTGATGGCAACACACGTCATCTCATATACATTGTTTTCTTTATCGATAAGTACATCTATCGGTATGCTCAAAGTGATTCTCCTTACCTCGGCTATTATTCATCACAACTTAACTATAATAGGATATTATTCATACTTTGCCAAGTAGGTAGCCTCCTCTTGTTATTGTTCAGGGAAAACAGTACCCCCTAAGCTATCTACTGAAACTTAATACCATAAAAAGTTGTTTGTTTTCACCACGATACACTAGCTTCCTTCTAAAATCTTAGATAATGGGATAGGACAAGAGAATAATTGTGAAATCAATACATTTTTTCTTGAAAATGTTGCAATCTGTTGTATCATAACAGATGGAATGGACGTTAAGTTTACTACCCTTGGCCCCATACCTAGTCAAGGAATACCTAAAACGTTTATGATAGCTGTCTAATATATATGACTTCTCTGAAGCGGGAGGAAAGCAATGAAAATAATCGGAAAACCCTTGAACAGAGTCGACGCCAAAGAAAAAGTCACGGGTAAAGCAAAATATACAGGAGATCTGGTCAGTCCTCACGCTCTCTTTGCAAAAGTTATGCACAGTACTATTGCAAATGGCTTAGTAAAATCTTTTGATTTGGAGGAAGCTTGGAAGGTACCCGGTGTCATCGATATTGTCACTTGTTTTGATGTCCCCGATATTCAATACCCAACAGCCGGGCATCCCTGGTCCACTGAAAAAAAACATCAGGATATCGCTGATAGAAAACTCCTTAATACGAGAGTTCGCTTTTACGGCGATGATATTGCTGCAGTAATTGCAGAAGATGAGATCACTGCTCATGAAGCAGTTAGCAAGATCAAAGTTACTTATGAAGAGTATGAACCTATCCTCTCTGTTGAGGCAGCCCTAGCCCCTACAGCTAGTACTATCCACGAAGAAAAACCAGATAACATCGTTGTACAATCCTCCTACGAAGTTGGTTCTTTTGAGGAGGCACGTCAGGAAAAGGGACTCATCAAAATTGAAGGCCACTACGAGACTCCAATTGTCCAACACTGCCATTTAGAAAAGGCCACCTCCTTTGCCTATATGGAAGAAGGTAAAATAGTAGTAGTCTCAGCGACCCAGATCCCTCACATCGTGCGGCGGGTCTGTGCCCAGGCCCTCGGAGTCAGCTATGGAGATATCCGCATCATAAAGCCCTATATTGGTGGCGGTTTCGGTAATAGACAAGATGCTTTAACTGAACCACTGAATGCGTACCTCACTTTGCGCGTTGGAGGACGTCAGGTCCGTTTAGAATATACGAGGGAAGAGACCTTTGCTTGCACACGAGTACGCCATGCTATGAAATTCCATATTGTCTCGTATGTCCGTAAAGACGGCACCTTTGCTGCTCGGTCCATTTTGGCCTATTCCAATCAGGGAGCTTATGCTTCGCACGCCCACGCTTTAGTTGCTAATGCAGTCAATGGCTTTCGCATGATGTACCCCGTAGGGGCCATTAAGGGTGAAGCTTATACAGTCTATACTAACTTACCAACAGCGGGCGCCATGCGTGCCTACGGAATCCCACAAATAGGATTTGCCCTAGAGGCCCACATCGATGATATTGTCAGAGAGACTGGATTCGACCCTATCGTGTTTAGAAAAAAGAACATGATGAAGCTCGGCTTTGTTGACCCTATAACTACGATCGAGTGCCACTCAACTGGCCTTTCAGAGTGTATCGATGTAGGAGAGAAACACCTCAACTATAGAGAGAAACGGGCCCAATATGCCAACCAGACCGGTCCTATTCGTAAGGGTGTCGGGATGGCAATCTTTTGTTACAAAACGGGAGTCTACCCGATTAGCTTAGAGACCTCAGCCTGCCGCATGATTCTCAATCAGGACGGGTCTTTACAACTACAAATGGGAGCCACCGAGATCGGCCAAGGAGCCGACACCGTCTTTGCCATGATGGCAGCTGAGACTATCGGGCTCTCTATGGATAAGATCCATGTGATTAGTAAACAAGACACTGACGTTACCCCCTACGACACGGGTGCCTATGCTTCTAGACAAACCTATGTATCGGGTATGGCAGTTAAAAAGACAGCTCAAGTATTTCGAAAGAAATTGCTAGACTATGCTGGCTTCATGTTAAACAAAGATCCTTGGGACTTAGATATCAAAGACAATTATATTGTCCACACGAACAAAGACAAACATCTTCTTTCTGTTGCTACAGTAGCTGAAGAGTCGTGCTACAGCCTGACGAACTCAAGGCATATTTCGGCTGAGGAATCCCACCACTGTTCAGATAACACCTATTCCTTTGGAGTCTGTTTTGCTGAGATTGAAATCGACATCCCCATGTGTCAAATAAAAGTGCTAGATATTATTAACGTCCATGACTCAGGAAGGATCATCAACCATCAGACTGCCGAAGGACAGGTCCAAGGTGGTATGAGCATGGGACTTGGTTACGGACTCTACGAACATCTCGATTTTGATCAAAAAACAGGCCGGATGCTCAATGATAATTTACTTGATTATAAACTGATGACACCGATGGATACTCCAGATCTGCATGTTGCATTTGTGGAAACTGATGATCCAACCGGGCCCTATGGTAACAAATCACTGGGAGAACCGCCTACAATTCCGGTAGCACCAGCAATTAGGAATGCGATGCTCAATGCAACTGGAATCGCAGTAAACTCTATCCCTCTCAACCCTGAAAAACTGTTTTACGCAATACGAGACGCGGGACTCTTCAAATAAAGGAAAGCCAGTATGTACAATTTTAAAAACCTATATGAACCAACTTCAGTCCTTGAAGCACTGAAACTGAGAAAAGAGCACCCAGAAGCATTAGTCCTCGCTGGAGGAAGCGACATCCTCATAAAGATTCGGGAAGGGAAATTGGCAGGCTGTGACCTTATTAGCATCTATGCTCTAGATGAACTGCGTGGTATCTGTCTAGAAGATGATGGCTCCCTTTTGATCAGGCCCTTGGCCAGCTTTACCGACGTCACGATGCATCCCCTCATAAAAAAATATATACCGGTACTTGGTGAGGCTGTAGAACAGATTGGAGGCCCCCAGATTCGCAATATTGGTACTATTGGAGGCAATATTTGCAATGGAGTGACCAGTGCCGACTCTGCAGCTACTTTTAAGGCCTATGATGCCGTACTCGAGATTGCTAGTCTCGATGGGACACGTATTCTCCCTTATGCAGAATTTAATATTAAGCCAGGCCTTGTTGATTTACAGCCGGGTGAAATTCTCACAGGAATTCGCATACCACAAACTAGTTGGGAGAACACCTACGGATGTTTCATCAAGTATGCTATGCGCCGTGCCATGGATATAGCAACTTTGAGTTGTTCGGCCAACGTTAGACTTACCAAAGACAAGAAAAAAATTGAGCGATTACGTATCGCCTACAGTGTTGCCGCCCCTACTCCCATCCGTTCACACACAGCAGAAAAGAGTGCTAACGATCATGTAATTAATGAAGAACTCCTTAATAAGGTGGCCGAAGGAGCCCTCGCAGACGTTATGCCTAGAACCAGCTGGCGAGCTTCAAAAGAGTTTAGACTTCACTTAGTTGAAGAACTTTCAAGACGTGCCACTCGCAAAGCGATCGAAAGAGCAGGAGGAAAGATCAATGGCTAGTAGAACAGTAACATGTACAATCAATGGTAGTAAAAAAGAATATGTAATTGACGTACGTTCTTCTCTTTCGGACATGCTTCGAGGAAAGGGAGGATTAGATAGTGTTAAACACGGCTGTGATGTGGGTGAATGCGGAGCATGCACTGTCCTCATCGATGGCCAGCCCTTCAACTCCTGTATTTATCTTGCAGTTTGGGCTGAGGGAAAAACCATCTTGACCCTGGAGGGGCTCTCTGACAAAAAGGGAACTATCTCTGACATCCAACAGGCCTTCATCGATGAAGGGGCCGTACAATGTGGATTCTGTACTCCTGGCTTTATTATGGCCTCAATTCCCATCATCACCAAAGAGGAGCCTGCCAGTAGAGACGAAATCCGGAAACAGGTAGCAGGCAACCTCTGCAGATGCACGGGATATGACAAGATTATAAACGCAATAGAAAAGACCCAACACAAGAGAATTGAAGAAAAGATGGCTAAATAACCCAGTTCCTACCTATGATTATTTTGAAAGTAAGCAAGAGCTTTGATTGATATAAGCCAAAACATTGTGTCCGCTTACCTCTATAAATGTATCTCAGTTATCATACAGTGAAGTAATACACGCAATTGTTGCTCTCAAGAGCTGGGGCTTGGCCGGTATCCTGTAGCCAACGGACATCAAGTTGCGCAATGTCTGTTCTTTCCTAGAGGTCGGTGAACACTCATATCGAAAATTTCTCTTGCAGGACATCGTAGATGTTACTGATTCTCAACTTACGGTTGTTTCTATGTAGGATCTCTAGAATTACTGTCCGATGCGGTTCTGTGTAGAATGACGCTCTTTTTCGAATGGGGAGTCGCCACTGGGCTCACTTTCATCCATGTTGTAATATTTGGCCACAGAAGACCTAGACGGAGGGGGTTCTTTGTCTTCTGAAAATTGATGGATGATTTGGATCTTTGTTAAACCTATTTCCTTCAGCTCTTGGATATTCTGTTTCATGATGATTCTTTTGCTGACAGCCATCGGCAGCCTCCTTGTAAAGATGTATTTGATTAAATTCACTTTACTTCGGATTTGCGCTGATGGCTTCCTTTACCTAAAAAAGGCGTTAAGGTACCATCTTAAAAACTCCTACGGATCTGAATCCCTGTAGGGTAACACTTTCTAGCCTCACTGGACCCGATGCACAAATTGTGCAACAATGGATCGCAAATCGCATTGAGCTTGAATCGATCATCGAGCAGATGAAGGAGGTTTCGCAGGATGCCTTCGAGGTCGCCTCGCTCCTTATGCGCGAGGAAACTGAGGATTTCCAGCCAAAAAAACCTGAGAATAATTACCCGTCAAAAGTTGGTTTTAGGGTGAGGAAAATATGATCAACGTTACTAAGTAATCGTAATACCTCCATCTGCTACAATAATGGATCCATTTAAATACGAACCTTCATCGCTGGCTAAAAAGAGTGCAATATTGGCTATCTCTTCCGGTAATCCCCAACGCCTAAGGGGCGTACCTTTATTGAGGAACGCTTGTTCATCAAATTCTGGGTCATTGAGATTGCTCTCAGCCACCATGGGGGTTCTGATGGCAGCGGGAGCAATACAATTGACCCTGATATTATACGGACCATATTCAACTGCCATTGATCGGGTAAGCGCTATTGTTCCCCCTTTTGCTGCTGTATAGGCATCGCATTTTGGGATACCAATTATCCCTGCACTTGAGGAAGTATTAATGATTGACCCACCGTGACGTTTTTTCAGTAGAGGAATTGCATACTTTGAACAATAAGCCAATCCAAAAAGATTTATTTTTACAATCCTTTCGAATATCTGCATATCTAACAAATCCAAAGGAGCGTCCTTTTTACCCCAAAACACTGAGGCGTTGTTGTATAGAATATCTAAACCACCGAATTTTGTATCAATAGATTTAAATGTATTCGCTACATCTTTTTCATGCGATATATCTAATTGATAAAATTCAGCCCTTCCACCTTTTTTAGTAATCTCTTCGACAATAGATTTGCCAGAAATAATATCAGATTCAAGTACCAATACTGTTGCACCTTCTTTAGAAAACAACAAAGAAGCAACCTTTCCGATACCACCACCTCCGCCAGTGATAGCTACAATCTTATCATTCAACCGCATATAAACTCCTGAGTAGATCTGATTAACCTTTTAATGCACCGGCGGTCAATCCCTGAACTAACTGTTTTGATCCAATCGCGTAGAATCCAAGGCTTACCAAAGTAGCAAATGTTAATGCCGCAAATACAAGGTTCCAATCCGTTTGGTATTGACCAAAGAAAAGTGTCACATATTGCATAAATGTTTTCTTTGAGGAATCGAATATAAAGATTAATGGAAAATATACATCGTTCCAAATGGGGAGAAAATTATAAATTGCAACAGTAGCTATAGCTGGTTTCAACAATGGAACAATCATCTTGGGAATCATTTGAAAACTTGAACAACCATCGATGAACGCCGCTTCATCCATCTCCCGAGGTATCATACGGATATATCCGGTAAGGATGTACATCGAGAATGGAATCGACATTGCAGTATAAATCAACACTAGAGAAAACAATGAATCAAGCATCCCCAAGGCATTGAGCATCACATTGAGAAACAAGACACCTAAGCGAATAGGAATAATCATACCAGCTAGAAATAAGAAATAGAGGCGATTGACTGTTTTTCCATCATACCTCGCCAAGGCATATGAAAGGAAAATAGAGGAGGTTAAACTGAAAGTTAGCGCTAATACAGTCACAAACACACTGTTTTTTAAGTAAAGCAAGAAGTTTGCATCCCTGAAGATCCTAATAAAACCAGTAAAAATTGGCTTTGTTGGTAAGGCTAATGGGTTTTTCATAATCTCCATCGTTGGCTTAAGTGAGGTCATGACCATTAAGAACAGGGGGTAAATCACATAGGCAGAATAGACAAGAAGGAAAGTTGTAATAATAATGTTTGATAAACTAATTTTTTTTCGGGCCATTTCAACTTCCTTTTGTGTCATCTTGCTTAATGTACAAGCGGAGCCAGAATAGAACCCCTACCCCAATGACAACACTCATAACCGCTGCAATCGTAGCACCCAACCCCATATCCGCTGGAGACCCTGTCCGTGCTCCGAATGCTGTTCGATAAAATAATGTCCCCATTACATCAGTAGCATAATTAGGTCCGGCTAGAGTTCCCTCCATTGCATATATGATTTCGAATGAACTAAAGTTACCTACAAATGTCATAGTTGATACGATTAAAATAACAGATTTTATGCTTGGGATTGTTACATGCCGGAATTTATGCCATTCATTCCCACCGTCGACTGCACAGGCCTCATACAATTCATTAGGAATAGCATTCAACCCGGCGACGAACAACATCATAGGTATGCCAGAGTATTGCCACGCATTTGCAACCGCTATAGCTGGTAATGCGGTAGCTTTATTACCCAACCACGCCATCTGTAATTTTTCTAATCCTATTCCAGCCAGAATATTGTTCAAAGGCCCCCAAATTGGGTTATAGATCAATGTCCAGAGAAAACCAACGATAATTACTGATACAGTGCAAGGTGCAAAGAAAATGGTACGAAGTGTTTTAAACCCACGCAATCCTTTCTGAAGGAATACTGCCAGTACTAAGGCCAGTACATTTTGGATTAACATCGTAATAACGAAAAAATATGCGTTATTCTTGAGGGCATTACCCAAACGCTGGTTATTGGGTTCTTCGGTAAAAAGCTTAATATAGTTTGAAAATCCTACAAACTTCTTAGCTCCATACCCTGTCCACTCAAAAAAACTCAGCCCAAGGGATGCAACGAGTGGCACCAGCATAAAAGTTACATAGATTACAAGGCTGGGAATCACAAAAATCCAGAAAGCGGTTTTTGATCTTTTCACTACGTTCCTCTTCCAACAAAATTTAGTTTACACATGCAGAGTAAACACTTCAAGTTCTGCATATAGCATAAATCTCCTGCTCTATAGCAGATGCATCCATATTATATAAGGATCTCAGCCATTCTTGGGATCCAACTTCATGTACATACACATCTGGAAAGGCCATCCTTTTCACCTTAACGTCAAGATTTCCTTCATCAACAAGAACTTCGGCCACTGCACTACCTAACCCTCCGGAAAGGTTATGTTCTTCAACCGTGATTATTTTTCTAGTTTCTTTTGCAGCGGTAATTACAGCCTCCCGATCAATTGGTTTTACTGTATGCATGCTGATCAATCGAACATTTATTCCTTTTTTACGTGCAGCAATAACAGCTTCTTGAGCTTCGAAACCAATAGGCCCACAGAATATAATAGTGGCATCATCGCCATCTTCAACCGTTATGGATTTCCCAAACTCAAATTTAAAAGGCTTATGATGAATATCACGTTCATTTTTATACCCGCAACGATAGTAGACTGGCCCCTCATATTCCATCATAGCATGAGTCGCTGATTCGGCTTCCTGTAAATCACAAGGGACAAGTACGACAACATTAGGCAATGCCCGCATAATAGCAATATCTTCAGTAGAGTGATGTGATACCCCTAGAGGGCCATATGAAACTCCTCCCCCAATAATCACAATCTTTACATTAGCATTATGGTAACAGACATCGTTACGGATCTGCTCTAAGCAGCGAAGAGTTGGAAAATTCGCAATAGAATAGGTAACACAGATGTTTCCTTCCATCGCTAACCCACAAGCAACAGCAGTCATATTCTGCTCAGCAACGCCGACATTGTAATAACGATCAGGAAATTCTTTGGCAAAACCTTCAATTTCTCCATATCCAATGTCGGCAAGAACTAAATGAATTCTCGCATCCTTTCGTGCAATTTCAAGTAACGTTTTATTGAATATTTTTCTCATGATTATTCTCCAATCTCTTTTAAGGCCTTAGCTAAAACCTCATCACTTATATGCGCATAATGGCTTGCCACCGTATTTTCTAGGAAACTTACCCCTTTTCCCTTTACAGTATGGGCGACAATAAGAGTTGGCTTATTTTTCTCATGGGGCAATTTTGAAAGAGAGTTTTCAATCTCGAGATAGTCATGTCCATCTATATCACAAGTTGACCATCCAAATTTCTTTACTTTAGAGGATAAATCACCTAAATCAATGATATCTCTAGTAAATCCTAGCGCTTGAATATAGTTGTAATCGACAATAGCAGTAAGATTATCCAAGCGTTGCTGGGCGGCAAACATAATTGCTTCCCAAGTAGATCCTTCATTACAATCCCCATCGCTCATTAAACAAATTATACGATGTTTTTCTCCCGCTTCTCTGGCAGCTAGGGCCATCCCACAACATACTCCCAACCCATGCCCTAAAGAACCTGTAGAATATTCCACACCTGGTACATAATGGCTAATATGTCCCATGAGTTTACCGTCATCTCCGTAATATGTAGGCAACCATTCACGGGGAAAGAACCCTTTTTCACATAATGCCGCATAAACAACAGCGCCTGCATGACCTTTACTTAATATAAAGCGATCTCTGTCTATTTTTTTTGGATTTTCGGGATCGACATGCAATATACTTTCGTAAAGAACCGAAACTATATCAGCACTAGAAAGCATACTGCCGATATGCCCACTCCCCCCAATATGGCACATGCGCAGGCAATCCTTTCGGATTAAATCTGCAAATCTCTTATATTTTTTCGTCATTCCACTCCTTCCTCCACCAGAAAAAACAATTCTCATTTATTAAGTGACTAAATTAAGTTTATCGTATGAATTATTGGTTGTAAAGGAAAAATTAGTATTAGTAGAAGAATTTTATGGTCCTTTCTAAATGTTAATGGGGGTTATAAACATTTAGCTAAAATCCGGCAATAAAAGTTAAACACCAAAATGTTCTTTAAAAATGTGAGCACTCATACCGGAAATAATGGCGTTCTCACAATTATCAACCATACTGATTTTCAATCTGCGTTGTTTTGAACTCACGACTTGGGTTTTAATCATTTCGATTAGAATTAACTGCTTCTCATTGCCCATTTTCGGTAACAAATCTCCGGTGAGGATCACCAAAGAAGTATCCATAAGATTTATAGCACTAGAAATCGCTCTAGATAAATAAGTTAGAGATTCATTTCCTACCTCACCATTATTATGCATTAAATCTTCTCGAATTATCGCTTCCAGACACCCAGTTTGCCCACATGAACACAGGGTCTCATCGTCAAATTTTGAATGACCAATTTCCCCTACCATGTAATTACTACCATGTTGACAACTGCCTCGTATAAGGAGCGAGGCCCCAATTCCATGCGTAGCTAAAAGTACTAACATGAAGTGTGAGCATGAAATAACATCTTCACGACTATTACATAAACCTAAGGCCATAAGATTACCGGTCCGCTCAAGGTAAATCTTCTTCGGAAAATATTTTTTAAACAATGCGTTTATATTGACGTCTTGCCAGCCGAGTTCTACCGAATGTAAAACGAAACCGTTTCGCGAATCTATCGTTCCAGGTAAGCAAAATCCTAGGCCCAAAAGAAGGTTATAATCTACCTTGATCTGTCTTTCAATCTCTCTGATTCCATGCATAACGATACGGCTAAACTCGCTTGGAGAACAATATCTAGGAAAATCCAGAGGAGGCGACTCAAGCTTTATATCTCCTGCCATATTTACAAGGTAGACTTTACTTGGTTCCCAGTAATCGACAATATACATCAACCGAGAATCTTTATTAAATTCTAAATATAGTGGTTTTCTTCCACCACTTGATTCACCAACACCGACCTCATCGACAAAATTTAACTCTTGTAGTTGGCGTACAATCATTGTTACAGAAGCTCTTGAAAGATTCATATTTTCCCATATCTGAGTTCGGGAAACAGGACCGTAATCTTTTATATAGTTGAGCACTAGGTTTCTATTATATTGGGCAGCATCCGCATGCGAAAGAAAGCTATTTTTGAACATACAACCTACCTCTGATTCAATATATTGAGCTTAATATAAAGAATTCTCTAACATTAAACAATTCAGCATGTAAATTAAGTATAAATATTTACAATTATTAATCAATACAAAATATCACAACGTTCGAAAATAGCTGGTTTTTACAGCAATTACAGAAAATAGTGACCTTGCATAATTATTTTTGGTTGACAGGCAATATATCCTAGCATAAACTTTACTCACTGAATTAAGATTGGTTAAATTTGAGAGGTCATGTAAAGGAGGCATCTACATGAAAAAAATTTTATTAATCACTATGTTGGTTATGCTTGGCGCAGGGATAGTCTTTGCTCAAGCACAAACCGAAAAGGAAGTGGACGCAGGAATTAAATTGACTGTAACCAGCTGGAGAACGGATGATCTTGCTGCATGGAACAGAATCAATGCAGAATTTTCAAAAGATTATCCTAATATCATTGTTAGTTTTGAACCAGTAACGGCAACCGAATACGACTCCGTGTTGATGGCTAGCTTACAATCTGGTCGTGCTGCTGACATTATTTTCCTACGCACCTATGGTGTTGGACGTCAAATCTTTGATGCTGGGTACGTAATTCCGCTAACAGTAGACGACATTCCAAACCTTTCCCTCTTACCTGATTCTGCAATAAACCCTTGGAGAACAGAAAAAGGGGTGGTATATGGAATTCCGGGTTCATCGTGCTATGGGGGGTTCTTTTACAACAAAGTTATATTTGAAAAATACGGCTTGAGTGAACCTAAAACCTATGATGAATTACTTCGCGTCTGTAAGACACTTCAATCTAATGGAGTAACACCTTTTGCATTTGGCATTAAGGATTCATGGATGGTTGCTGAATATCTTTCTGGTAATGTACTTCCCGCAGCTACAGTTTCAAGTGCTTGGCATCGCAAGTTAATGAATAAAGAAGTCACATACATGGATCCTGCCTACATCAAACATTTTGAAATGATCAAAGAATTGGCACAATATTTCCCGAAAGGACATGAAGGAATCGGTTATAGTGACATGCAACAGTTATTCTTGTCTGAAAGAGCAGCTATATACCCTGTTGGAACCTGGGAACTCAACTTCTTAGAAACAACAAACCCCGATCTTAAATTAGGGTGGTTCTTCATGCCACCTCTAAAGGAAGGGACACAAATTTCAGCTAATTTTAATATGATTATGGGGTACGGGATTAACAGTAAAACAGAAGGAGAAAAACTTGCTGCGGCGAAGACTTATCTAAATTGGTTAGCGGGTGTAAAGGGAAGTCTGCTATTCGGAAATGAGGTCGTAGGACAATTTGCAACCAATCCCAAAGCCACTGAACTCGAAAATACAATAGCCGCCGATATGGCTGCCCGCGGAGCGAACGTCGATAAGTATCAGCAAATTCCTTATGAAAAGTTGTCAGATAGGAGTCCTGATTATACTGCAGCAATTGGTGAAGCTGTGTATAAACTTTTGATGGAGAATTATACTCCCAGACAGGCTGCTGATTTCATGATGAGCGCACAGAGCTGGTACTTCAAATGAGCTTGAATAGTTAGAACAATCTAGTTTAATTGGAAACGCGGGGGACGTACCCCGCGTTTTACCTGTAGCAGGAGGAACAAATGGCAAAATCGGTAATTTTAGAAAAAATTGGCCAAATACATTATCGTGAATTACGAGAATCCGACGTCTATAAGCCTACACCCCAAGAAGAAATCGACCACGGGACAAAAGTTGTGACTAGACAAATAGGAGATCCATTGGAAGGAGAAATTGAAACAGAAGCGATTCTCGGAGCAGTTTGCACTCATGAAGTTTCTTTGTTTTTAGGCGATTTGACCCACCCTAAATATCCGATGGTGCCAGGCCATGAGGCAGTACACAGAGTAACAAGAGTAGGAAAAGGCGTCTCCCATCTTAAAGAAGGTGACTTCGTAAGTTGTTGTTGGTATATGGGCCAATGGTCACGTAAAGTCATTGGTCCAGCATCGGTTGCATGGAAATTACCGGATGATATGAAAGATCCAGCAAATTGGGTTATAGAACCCGTCGCGTCAATTGTCAATGCGGTTTCTTATATGGACATAAAACCTGGTTCAAAAATCCTCCTTGTAGGTGCAGGTTTCATGGGATTACTAATGGTGCAAATCGTCTCTCGTTATCCTCTTGCTGAATTCACTGTTGCAGACCTCAAACCCTTTAATTTACAACTAGCCCGACGGGCAGGAGCTCATACTATAGTGCAAACAGGATCTGAAAAAGATCAAGAATATTTTAATCGACTACCAGAAGGTTATTTTGATATCGTTATTGAGTGTTCAGGTTCACAAAAAGGTCTAGACCTAGCAATACAACAGTGTGGAATGGCTGGACATATCTACCTCTTCGGTTGGCATCGTAAGACACGAACCGTTGATTTTAAACTGGGCCATTTAAGAGGACAACATTTCTTACATACCTCCCCTGCTACCGATTACGGAAAGGCGTATGAACGTCATTGGCCTACAACAATTGAGTTGATACAACGAGGTGTGTTTGATTTATCTTACTTAATAACACATAAGTATAAGGCCGAAGAAATTAGCCAGTGCATGCAAGACTCAATTTCAAGAGTTGATGGATTTATAAAAAGTGTTTTTTATCTAGAATGAGAACAGACCAAGAATTGAATCATAGGTGCTTCCAATATTTAGCTCCCGTCAGTTCAGAGCGCTATGCTTGTTATCCTAATTCTCGTGGAATACTGCTCAAGATTCTTATATTATTTTCTTGTCAAATTTTTCACACAAACTATTTAGTAAGCCTACATGGATTGTCCCATATAGTTATTGAAAGCTTATCCCTCTTGTAATACAGCGTATTACAGGAGGAAATGCGATGGCAATTTCTGTACAGTTAAGCAAAGAAGAGGCACAACTCATAATAAAAATATGCTCAATTGAATGGAATAAGCATGTCAGAACTAGTACTGGCGTTCGACAGTTGCTAGCTACAAAATCGTCAGCAACTCTTTTATTTATATCAAATTATTAACGATTTGTCATAAATCGCATTGTATGCCTATTTTTGAGGGTGTTTTTAAGTCTGCTTGAGGAGTCTTTACGTCTCGATGTGCATCACCTTGTTTGGTGTATCTATTTGCAATGCATTGAATAACTTATTCATATCGCCTGTGATTTCACTGGTCTGTCGTACGGTTCCCTGAGGGGTTTTAAGTGTGCCAAGGTGCAATTTATTAAAAACTTTTTTCATCTGAAACCACGTCAGGTGTGACTCTTGTTCAGCAATACGAATCATCAACATCGCCAACCAACAAAGGAGGATATGGCTTTTGATGCGCTGCTCCTTACGATGGTACACCGGCCGGATATCAATAAGATGTTTCATATCTCGAAATACTCGTTCTATGTTGGCCAATTGCTTATACCCCATCACAACCTCTTCGGATGAGAGCTTCAAGTCACTGGTACTGATCAGGTATTTGCCATCAAACTGTTCTTCCTTACGGATTTTCATCTTATCGATGCTGAGCTTACCCGTCTTACTCTGCTTGATGTACTTACCAAATACTGCATGACTACGCAAAGCACAGGTGCGTTTCGTGTGTTGGTTCTGCTGTTCCTGTTTTAAAGCTTCGATGCGTCGCTCAGCTTCCGCAACAATATCATCACGTTTGAGCTTGTCTCGTTTCGCCTCATCCGGGTTCCGAATAAGAATGAAACGACGACATATGGTGCTATCGGTATCTAACAACATGTCCTTGATCTCAAGACCGTTTTCGAGTTGCGTAAATTTTCCTCTCTTACTGAGTGCCTCATGAGCATCGGCATACCGACCTAACCGTAGTTTCTCACCGATGATATAGTGATCACCAGCACCCCGGAGAATCCTACGGTTCTTCTCAGAATTGAAACCGGTATCTTCTACATAGATGGTTCTACCACGATCCCACAAGTTAAGGTCTTTCTTGATTTCTTCTACAATAGCCTTGTCGCTGGTATTGCCTGGCCAAGACCAGCACTTTACCGGAATTCCAGTACGAGTGACTGCAAAGCAGATCACTACTTGGGCTAATTCTGGATGGTTATCTTTCCCATGCTTACTCCGGCGACGATACCCAAGATGCACCGATTCTGTACCAGCGTCATCAGTTTCGCTATAATCGGCATCCTCACCTTCAATCTCGAAATAGGTGGTAGTCGTATCAATGAACAGCAGGTCGACTTCAAGGTTGAACAGATCGGCGACTGCATGAAATATAGTTTTCTGTAGCACATCCGAGTGCTCTTGGAGAAAGTCCATCGCACGATACAGGTTCTGTGAATCCACTGAATCAAGATCTTCGATGTATACCTCGTGAGCCACCCAATGCTCCAAGTGAAGCTTGCTCGAAGGTGCCAAGGCCCGGTTAGCCACCATGGAGAAGATGAGTCGTTCAAGGGGGATGCTATAGTTACGATCTTTCAAGACCGATTTCAAGGCCTTGGCGATACCTAAACGTTTCCACATCTGGTCGAGTAGCCATGTACCACCGAGGGAAACGGAGCCAAGGAAAGTAGTGTGAAGATCTGCATCTCCAGCAAACAGCTGAGGAAGGACCTCTTTGGTCTCCTTAGCGATGTAGGAGGCAAGATTGGACACCAGTTGTTTGATAGCGGAAATATCAACGGCATCCTTGCGGCCGAAATTGTAGACAACTGTAGTTTTGGATCGTTTGGTCTCTTTGTCATAATAGTTCTGACAGAGTTGGAGGTATTCGACTAGGCCATCAGCCTTTGTTTTTGCTTTAGTAATTCGCAAGTACATTGTAACTAAAATTATAGCAGAAGTATTTCAGTAACTAAATACTACTAGCCGTTAATTTGCAATAAATAATTTATCATTGTAACTATGAGATTTCGGGTTTGTAGCTAGTTCGAAATGGAGAAAACCTGCGTTCTAAGCCCCTAGAATGCAAGTTGCTACTTTTTCACGCCGATTTTTGTAGGCCCAACTGTCGAACGCCAGTAGTACGGCAATCTGTTTTAGACCGTACTGAAGATGAATACGATCTTCAGGTTTATAACACTGCGATTGCAGAATTTCGGGCCAAGGCAGAGACCTATTCACTTGATGAAGTGGAGAGCGAATTAGGACTGAAATAATGTACACAGTAGAGTTTACAAAAAATGCCCTAAAGGCAATGAAAAAACTTGATAAACATATCTCACTTCTTATAATTGCTTGGATTCGTAAAAACCTTGAAGGCTGTTCGAACCCCTACCAACATGGAAAAAGTCTACAAGCAAACCGTAGTGGTCAATGGCGGTATCGGATTGGCGAATATCGCCTTATTACAGAGATAATGGAAGATAAAGTTGTAATTCTCATGCTTAACGTTGGGACACCACAAAAATATTTACAAGTTATACAAAGGTTAACAAAAACAAACTAATTGCCCCTTTGATACATGTAGCAACTCACACCAGTAGCTTTGATGTTCCCACCAAAACTACTGATTTAGCATAGTAATTTATTATGAGAGAGTGAAGCCTTACAGCTTAATCTGTTTACCCTTAGACGCTGATTCAATTTCAGCTAATACAATTTTAAGTGATCCCATAGCTGACTCAGGGGTTACTACAGTAGGTGCTTTTCTCGTTGCTACATTATTAACGAATGCCTCTAACTCATAATAGTAACCATCCTTGCTATCGAGTTCCGGACTGAACTTACCTTTACCATCTTCATACACAACCAATGCCTCTGGCTGAGAAGTATCTAAGTTAATTACTCCCTTTTCCAAAACAATGAGTGCCCGCATGATTAGGTTAAAAGAGTCACTGCAGAGCCAATCACCAACCGATGTCACGGTCATACCAGGATAATCATATAGTGTTGCTATATGCCCAAACCCACCGCCAGGGGCCTCTACTCCTGAAGAAGTGACAGCCTTTGGGGGGCCAAAATAGAAATTCATGATGTCTACATCGTGAATGTGAAGATCAAGGGCAGCACTGCCAGATAACTCTCCATCATCTGTCCATCCCCCTACCGTCCAGGTTGGGTAAGGCGAATAGCGTGAAAATTCTGCACTGATGACTTTGCCATATTTCTTAGAATCAAGTAGTTCTTTTATCTTTACATACATAGGCCAGAAGCGAAGACATTGCCCCACCGCGAGGAATTTACCCGTTTCTTTAGCGACGGTAACCATCTCTTCAGCTTCTTCTACACTACGGGCCATGGGCTTTTCACAGAACACATCATATCCAGCTCGTAAAGCTGAAACGGCAAACTCCTTATGCAAAAAGGTAGGAATACAAAGATCGACAAAATCGAAACCACCATCAGTTAACATCTTCTTGTAATCGGTATATACTTTAGCTTTTGATACATCGGTTTTCATCTCTCCGACTGCAATATTTCCTCCACCAGCTTTTGAAAGGTCCAAACTCTCTTCCCTAGAGTCACACAATGCAGTAATTTGAGCTTTTGGAAGGTTTCCATAAATGCTCAAATGCATACGCCCCATAAATCCTAGACCAACTAATGCAACACGCACCATACCAGCTCCTCCTACATCTTCTCAATAATTTTTAAAGCTACAGCCGCTTTTTCGGTAGCACCTAACGTACCTGGTACATACTCAGCCGTAAATGTCCCATTATAACCAACCTCTTTAAAAGCTTTCATAACTTCTGGAAAACAAACATCCCCGGCCAATAAATCGACGAATCCGTCTAAATTACCAACATTAACTCTAAAATCTTTCATATGTACCGCTAAAATACGTTTGCCAAGAATGCGAATCCAATGCTCAGGATGGCCATACAACATCACATTCCCAACATCAAAATAGGAACCGACATATTCAGAAGAGAAAGAATCGATGTACTCAGCCATTTCAACTGGACTTAATAAAAATCGATTCCAGACATTTTCTACGCCAATGCCAATCTTCAACTCTTCAGCCAGCGGTAAAATGGCACTAAGTGATTCCTTAGACCATTGTAAAACTTTATCATAAGGTTGAGGACTAAACTCTGGGACAAAACAAGCTGAGACCATACCCGGTAAATAGAGGATTGAAGAACAACCCAGCCATGAGGCAAGTCTCAATTGTTTCTTAGCATTTTCAACTGCTTGTGCACGAACCTTAGGATCAGGGCTACTCGGAGAAGCTCCCCAAGCCAGACCTGCTGCTAGAGTTCGAAGTATAATATTGCGCTTAGCAGCCTCGTTACGTAACTGCTCAACCTCTTTTTGGGTTGTTTCAGGAGTAACAGCTCCAACTGGATCTACAGTAAACTCCACCGCATCGAACCCTAACTCTACAGCCCGATCCAGAACTTCAATTCCTGTTAATAAAGCCCCTTTCGCATCAGCTGGGAAAGCCCAATAATTAATTCCCTTTAACATCCTCTTACGCCTCCATTTTTTATTAAATATGTACCTTCGTATAATTTTACCTTTAAAGCCCTACCCTTTTACTGCTCCGCCAGCTAAACCAGCTACCAACTGTTTTTCAATAATAAAGAAAAGTATCAATACGGGAATTAATGCCAAGAATGCAGCTACATTTAACATCTCCCACTGCGTGGACCAACGACCCACAAACTGATAAATACCCAATGTTAATGGCATTTTACTCTGGGCATTGATGAAAGAGAGGGGGAAAAGGAAATCATTCCAGGCTTGGATAAAAGTATAAATCATAGCAGTCACTAAACCAGGGGAAGCGATCGGAATCATAATCCGAAGCAAGGTCCCCATTCTGTTACACCCGTCTATTCTCGCCGCATCCTCAATCTCTTTTGGAATTGAGGAAAAATAACCAAACATCAGCCACGTGGTAAACGATAAAGTTATTACCGTGTTTGCTAATATAAGACCACTGAGTTTATCCAGTAATTGCAATTTTACGAATACTCGAAAGAGTGAAATGATTATAATTACAGGACTGAACATCTGCATCGCCAATAGGGAATAGAGAGCTATAGAGCGACCCTTGAATTTAAACCGAGCTATCGCATAAGCGGCTGGTACAATAATTATAGTGTTCAACAACGTGGTACCAAGACCAACAATTATACTGTTCTTAAAATAACCTAAGAGATTGTATTCAGTCCAGACTTTAACAAAGTTATTAAAGGCAAACCCTTTTGGAATCCAGTACGGAGGTCTTGTATACACTTCGCTACTAGATTTGAACATAGTTGAAAGCATGATAAAAAAGGGAAATAACATAATGAAAAGTAATATTAGGGTTAGTAAAACCACTGGAATTTTATATTTATTACGGTAAGTCAACTTCTTCATAATGTGTCATCCCCCCCTCTGAAGTAGACCCTTGCATACACGATGCTCAAGGCCATCAAAATTATGAACGTCACCACAGCCATGACAGCAGAATCACTAAAGCGCAACCACTCAAATCCATTCTTATAAATCGCAGTAATGAGAATGTCGGTTGCTCCAGCAGGGCCTCCACGAGTAAGAATATAGATCACATTGAAATCGTTAAATGTCCAGAGGCTGGAAAGAAGCGTGGCAATAAAAATAATTTGTTTAATGCTAGGAATGGTAATATAGAAAAACTTCCCTGCCGAATTTACTCCATCAACCTCTGCCGATTCATACAAATCTTTTGGGACTGACTGCATTCCGGCGAGAAACACCAAGGCCATAAAAGGAATACCAATCCAAATATCGACCCACATACAAGAGACAAACGACCAAATAGGGGTTCCAAGCCACACTGGAGGGTTTTGGGTGATGCCAAGAGCAATTAAGGTGTGATTGAGAAGCCCAAACTCATGATCATAGACCCATTTCCAAAGCATCGCACTAATTGGGACCGACGAAGCCCAGGGAATAATAAATAGCAAACGGGAAAATTTGCGACCTCTAAATTCCACATTCAAACAGAGGGCTATAATCATCCCGACCACTGTTTTTACGGTAACACCAATAGCTGTCCAGAGCAGAGACCGTCCTGTCACTTCCCAAAATACTTTTTGTTTGAATATTCGAGTAAAATTCTTAAACCAAATAAATTCTTGTAGAATACCGAGTTTATTCGTCCTATATAGAGACATCATAATAACATAGAAAATAGGGTAGATCATAAAAACAGCAATAAAAGCTGCCGCAGGAGCAAGTAGCACATATGCCATTTTAGCATCCCCACTGAGACGCTTTACTGATAGTTGTTTCATGTGCGGCCTTCCTCACAAAAGGTAGTTAGTACTATAAACGATTCCGCCCAATCCATATATAGTTGGGCGGAATTCCATTGTTCACATCTTATTCGTAAGTAGCCTTGAGTTCATCAATACTTCTGGCTGCATCGTCAAGAGCTTTCTTAGGAGTTTTTTGTCCAAGATACGCCATACTTATTGCATCCCAAATTATATCTGTCATCTCAGCAAACCCTTCAATCAAAGGCCATGGTTTTGCATTTCCAGCTGCTTCATTGAGAGCTTGGTACAGAGGTGATTGGAACTGAGGAAGTTTGCTTGCAGAAATAGTTACTGGTGGGAAACCGATTAATTCGTCAAACTTTGCTTTCCACTCATCACGATAGAAAAAGTCAAGGAATATACCAGCTTCTTTTTTATTCTTAGCATCTTTAAAGATAGCGATAGAGTCGGTAATTACCAAGGGTGCTGATTTATATCCAGCAAATCCTGGAATCTGGGCATATGTCACATCAAACTTAGCCCCAGCCTGCTGTAGAGCAGAATCAACCCAAGCACCAATCATAACGTAAGCTGCATCACCCGCATAGAAAACAGGGTGTGCCTCCATGCGTGTCTGTGACAAGTAACCACCTGGGACAACCTTGTCCTTAGCTAGCTGTACCATAAACTCAAGGGCCTTGACACCAGCAGGACTGTTAATGGCACATTTACCAAAGCTACCATCCGGATTGACCTCAAAGATGTCGCCACCAGCCGCATAGAGATAATAACCGAAATCGGTAAGTTCAGTATGTTTCTTTCCAGGCATAATAATACCATATTTACCGGTTCTTCTGACCACATTTAACGCCTCAGCACGCATTTCTTCCATCGTAGCTGGGACTTTCTTTGTAAGGTCATTATTGATTGCTAAGATTCTCGCTCCTGCTGCTACAGGAAGACCCCATAGCTTACCATCAATAAGAGCTTCTTTAGTTCCGTCAAAAATATTATCCAACGTAGCTTGGCTTACATATTTGTCGACTGGTTCTATGGCATCCATTGAAAGTAGCTCAAGAGCCCAACGCGTACCAATAACACTCAGCTCAGGAGCATTACCGCCTGCTAGCGAAGTCGTCAACTTATCATAGACGTTATCCCAAGGGATTGGCACGATATCGAGAATAATATCGGGATACTCTGCCATGAACGCGCTTTGGAGATCCGCCCGATACTCTTCGGTCAACCCATCATACAGGGCCCAGAAAACCGTTACCTTGGGTTTGGCAGCTTCTTGTTGGCCAGCACCAAAAACCATGGACGTTATTATTACCAGCACTAAAGCTGATATCAAGAATACCTTTTTCATAGTTAATCCTCCTTTTTTAAACACTGATCCTAATAAGTTACTCAGTGTTAATCATAACTACTGTATTCCACTAGAATCATTCTATTTCACCCCAATTTGGTTGTCAACCATAATCTTGCTAAACCCATAATTTTGCTTGACACAAAAAAAGTCTCATACTACTATCAAATTGTGCAATTTATCACTAACGTACTGTTACATATGCTGTGCGATAGTGACCTTTAGGCGGGTAAATGGATAGAAAGACATTGCTACAGACGACAGTGAAGTATGATTTTCCTTCTGCTATTCCTGTAATATTTCATATAAACATGGTTTGTTGGGACCATTATGACCGTAGCCAACTCGCTGATATTATCCTTAGTTATCCACAGCTTTTTCCTGAGGGTCTTCCTGTTTACAGTAACCTTCAAGAAGAAGTACCCTTTCTTCTTTGGACCGACCTTTGGGGATGTGTCTGGGAAACAAAGATGGGCGGGCTCATCGGCACTGTAACCCAACACTCTCTTGCTAACTTAGAAAAAGTTCACACCTACACCCCGCCTGATCCCGATAGAACTACTCATTGGTATCTCGAGAAAGGAAGTTCACCAACCGGCGGCTCTATCGGCTTTTTCTCCTGTTTACGCTCAGGGGAGATTGGTCATGGTCACACTTTCCTAAAACTATTAGACCTTTTAGGGTATGAGCAAGCAATTTATACGCTTTATGACGATCCTGCTGAGCTCTCTACTCTTCTAGCAATGTTGCAAGACTTGAATCTTGGTTTAGTTGAACGGTTTGTAGAATATGCGGATGTTGAATGGATGGGGTTTGCAGAAGATCTGGGAATGCACAAAGGGCCCATGCTCTCACCAACCATGTTCAAAAAACATATTCTACCCCTCTACAAAAACATTATGGCACCGGCGGAACAGCACGGATCTATTATTCATATGCACAGTGATGGAGACATAAGAGATTTGGCTGAAGACCTACTCACCTTACCTATACGTGTGTTTAATGTCCTAGATCGGGTAAATACTTTAGAATGGATTAAAAAGACTATAAAAAACAGGGTAGCTATCGACCTCGATATTGACCGACAATTTATTACTCAACAAGAGGACCCTAAAAAAGTGCTAGACTATTTATCGTACCTAATGCAAACCATGTATGACCCCGCTGGAGGATTAATTCTTACCTACAGCCTCTATCTGTGGACTCCTATCCCCATAATTCAGCATATGATGGATTATCTAGAAGAAGTTACGCTGGGAGGAAAGCTATGCATCGCCTAAAGTTACATAGCGCGGTCAACGCTAACTTGCAAAATACGATGAACATCTCCCTGATCTTGAATCATGTTAGAAAGCTAGGACCTACATATCGGTCTGAAATATCCAAAGTTCTCAACCTGAGCCTTCCAGCGGTCTCACGGGCCGTTGACCAACTAATTGAACTTAGATATTTAAAAGAAAGAAAAATTATCACAAAACATGGCCGTCAGGCCCATGAAGTTGAAATCAACTCCCAACTGGGAATGTCGGTCGGGATTTCAATCGAACTGCCATTTTTAAAAATCGCTAAGATGGATATGGCTGGTCATATGTTGACCGTTGAAGAGGTGGTTCTAGATATTACAAACAGTTGTATAGAGGACCACATACTACAACGATTAGAGTATTTCTTACATCATAAGCAATACATCGATGATCAGGAAATCCCAGTAATAGCTTTCACAATCGGCGTTCCCGCTGCTATTGATTTGGTACATCAAAAGATTTATGCAGTATTATACAGTAACTTAAAAGAATTGAATCTTAAACGACTAATAGAAAGCACCTACACAGTACCAGTATTTTTAGAAAATAATGAAAATCTAGCTATAATAGCTGAAAAACACTATCAAAATTCGATTCCTGAAGAAAATTGTGTCTACATTACTATCCACTATGGCATTGGTGCTGGCATCCTTTTCCATGGTCAGTTGTATCGAGGAGCTAATGGTGCAGCCGGGGAAATTGGCTACCAATATATTGCGTCAGATGGATATGCAGGAACTAAGGAAGCTCAAACCTTTGAATCAACTGGATCAATTCATCAGATCCAACGGATTGCCCTAAACTTGATTCATGCGGGTAAAGGAGAAGATGTTTTCCAAGCAGCCAATTATTCCTATGAAAAGGTTACCCATACCTTAATTGGTGAGATGGCTAACGCTGGTAATGCTACAGCACAAACTATACTGGCTTCGTATGCAAAATTATTGGCTAGGGGAATCGGTAACATTCTAGTTATACTAAACCCAGAATTAGTTGTTTTTGGAGGTAATTTACTTGACATCCCAAATTGTGAAAAGTTTGTCTTAGAACCAATGCGTCTACAGCTTGAAAAATCCGTGCCGTTTCCCCTTCCCAAATTCAGACTTACCCGCTTGGGACGTGAATCGGCAGTTATAGGAGCATGTCAAATGGGGTTGGAAAATACAATATTGCAAGCCTTCCCCTATAATATATAAACATGATTGATGTGTAAAAACACATCAAAGGAGGATTTGCCCAATGAGAAATATCAGTAAAGTAGCAAAAGGTTGGTGGGACTATACAACCATGGACCCGGAAATTCTAGACGCTGCTGCTAGACTCAATGTCAAGGATCTACTCGCCTTACAAAGGCCAGGGTTTATCATAAAAATGTATGAAACCCGCGATGAATTTTTCTTAGCTGAAGCGTTGGAGTATATTAAAGCTTTCACCGCCTCAACTGCAGACAATCCAACAGGAATCTGTGGTCCTATTGGTCCCACTGAACAGTTGCCGTTAGTAGCACGCATCATTAATGACTTGGAAATTGATGTCCGAGAGGGTCATTTCTGGAGTATGGATGAATGGGTCGCCGATGGTAAAGAAGTCGATGTTTCGTATCCTTTAAGTTTTAAACGTGCAGTTTTGGAATTATTCTATAACCGAATCGACAAAAAACTCCGAATGCCCGAGAAAAACCTCCATTTCCCTACCGTCGCAGGCATAGCCGATTACACTGCATCTTATGATACTATAAAGTGTCTTTGCATGCAGGGGGGACAAGGAGAGACCAAACACTGGGCTTTTAACGACCCTCCGCAAAGAGTTGCCCCATATGATAAAAACCCACCTAGTCCAGAAGAGTATCGCAAACTAGGTACCAGGGTATTAGAAATTCACCCTATGACCATGATTCAAAATGCAAGAACGTCTGGCGGCGGTGTAGTCACTAACGTACCATCACACGCTGTAACCGTGGGACCTGTGGAAACTTGGAAGTCGGAAATGGTAAGTATTTGGCATCCAGGTTGGCATGACAACCCCTTCGGCATGCGCCTTTCTGCCTACATGATTAGTAAAAAAATAGCCGACTCAAGTGTCCCAATGTCACTATTGGCCGACCACCCAAATGTTGTTTTCCACTACCTACAACCAAATTTTGGTACCTGTACAGTCGAAATGCACTAGGAGCACGCCTATGAGATAGGCAGGTGATGCGAAGCAAAAGATTAATCCTACCATTACACAGCCGCTTAGGAGCATGCCAGAAAACACAACCTATCTACAGTCAGACACCGGCAGGATGTACTAAAGCCTCCTGCTAATATCACTACTATAGGGGAGGTATTCACAGATACAATAGAATCAAGAAACTTGCACCATGGCCAGACATTATGCTGAGCATGCCGTATTTCACTTTACTTTTTTTTATTATTTGCAAAAATCTTTATTCCATATAATTTTGTCATGGTTGCAATGCAAGCAGTTAATTGTTTTAGTGGCAATGTTATTAATATAGCCTATAATGAACCTAAGGAGTTATAGTCAAGACACCTTCCTAGCTGTGGCCTAGTTTGGAAAAGGAGATGATAGAAAAGACAACTCTAGGTGCTGGAGGACACCCAATTACACAAGTCGAAAATAAATAGAAAAAACTTATGAATGAGAGAGACCAAGGAGGCTCATCCATGAAAAAAAATGATGATTTAATTATGAATGCAGACGGCGCTGCAAAATTAGGATTCCCCATGTGGCCACAATTTGCGCCAGAAACCTTAACGGCTATCCAAGAGCCCATTAAAAGTGGTTTAGTAAATTATTGGACTGGCAAAAAAGGGATGGGATTTGAGAAGCAGTTTGCCGAATGGGAAGGTTCAGCCTACGCCATTAGTTGTTCAAATGGGACCGCGGCATTACACATTGCCCTCGCCAGTCTTGGTATTGGCCCTGGAGATGAAGTAATTGTCCCCTCTTACTCCTTCATAGCCTCTTCGTTTTGTATAGTACAGGCTGGGGCAATCCCTGTCTTTGCTGACGTAACCGAAGAACATACCCTCAATCCGGCAGTACTGAAGTCATTACTCAGTCCTAAAACCAAAGCGATTGTGGTTGTCCACCTCTATGGAGTGGTGGCCGACATGGACCCAATTCTCGATTTTGCTAAAGCTAACAAACTTTATGTTGTTGAAGACTGTGCGCAGTGCTTTGGGGGAACCTATAAAGGCAAAAAGGTTGGTACACTCGGGGATGCTGGCTGTTTTAGTTTTTGCCAAAGCAAACACTTTACCACTGGTGGTGAAGGGGGCATGGTTGTAACCAACAACGAAGACTTAGCTTGGGAATGTCGCTCTTTTAGAGACCACGGTTACGATGTCAAAGAGAGATTAAACCTTTTAGCATTGGAAGAAAAACTCACCTATGTTCACAACCGAGTAGGATTCAATTACCGGATGACCGAAATCCAATCAATAATTGGTATACATGAACTGAAGCGCTTTGATGCTTGGAATCTTAAACGCAGGAGAGAACATGCCCAAACATACGATGAGGCCTTAAGTACCTTACGAGGCATAAAAGCAATTCCCGTTAACACAAAAGATCGCCAAAATGCTTATTGGTGGTACCCAATCCTACTTGATTTGAAGGAACTACATATCGAGGCTCCCCAATTTAGTAAAGAATTAGTTGCTCTAGGAATCCCATGTTACGGCATCCAGTGGCCAGAAGCATACGAAGAGTGTTTTTGATAACATAAAAATGCAAGAAAAAATCATGAAAAATCCAATTTGTGATCATTGGAAATACAAGAAAAAATCAACAGGGACTTGAGCTCATCCCTGCTGAGGACCTACCTTTGTGGAAATCAATAACACCACAAGGGAGAAACCAACGGAGATGAAGTCAATGTCCCATATCGAAATGATACGTGATTTAGCAAAACAAGGAAAGAGTTACAAAGAGATCTGTGAGCTCACGCACTCAGATTATCGAACGGTCAAAAAGTACATTGATTGCGATGATTTCAATGAACCGCTGCCTGCAAAAGTGGGACGTCCAGCAAAACTAGATCCCTACAAAGAGGAAATTTGTACCCTAATTGACGAGAACCGGAAAAACTGGCATAAGCAACGGCTGACCGCTTCTCGGATTCTGGTGCTGATGAGAGATGCGCATCCAGAATTCGATGTTTCATACCCGAGTCTGCAACGGTTTGTACGGAAGTATAAGGAGCAAATCCAAGTTGATGGACAAACGGGATATGATCGTTTGGTATGGCATCCGGGGGAAGCACAGGCCGATTTTGGCGAAGCTGATTTTTACCAGGCTGATGGAACCCTTCGACGTTATAAATACTTCGTACTCTCATTTCCCTATGCAAACAAGGCGTTCTGTCAGATTTACCTAGGAGAGAATGTAGAGTGCGTCATTCAGGCTCTCATGAATATCTTCACCTACCTTGGCGGGGTTCCCGACATCATCATATTCGACAATGCAACAGGAATAGGAAGAAGGATTTGCAAACAGCTTCAAGAGAACCGAGTCTTTACGCAGTTTCGTATTCATTATCGATTCTCCGCACGGTATTGCAATCCAAATGCGGGAAACGAAAAAGGGAACGTAGAATCGAATGTGGGCTATCTCAGACGTAACCTCTTTGTACCCATCGTCTCCCTTCCTGCGGATGTGGAGCACTACAATCAGACAGAACTGCTCTGATCTGGTCAACCCTAGGCGGACATTGAGAAGGTGGAATTAAGTTTCTCATATTCGCAAGGAGATACATAACCAAGTGTAGAGTGGAGCCGCTGGTGGTTGTAAAA
>Ga0265293_10002932_pt1 | contig 32808 bp, 36 predicted proteins | sample Munlanlewell138R_FD_192505 | JGI IMG/M metagenome (GOLD analysis project Ga0265293, IMG submission 192505) | Leachate microbial communities from a municipal landfill in Southern Ontario, Canada - Leachate well 138R | ecosystem: Engineered > Solid waste > Landfill > Unclassified | place: Canada... | reverse complement strand
TGTTCAGGGTTTTATAGCGTCAAGATCGGGCCTCCAGCCGGGGGTTGGCGGAGCTGCCTCAACCCTCGGACGTACGCCTTGACAACTTGATACTGTGCTCGCACGAGGGATTCCTCTTCCGGTACTGCACCACCGCACTCTGCGGCGAGAGAGCTTACCGGTACGCCCCTCGGGCATCTCGGGCACTGCCTACCCGTGTGTTGTGACATCGATGGAGTGAGACCGCGCTCGCGGTCTACGTCGGTGTCGCGTGCACACGGGAGGTACTTGCGTGTCCTTAGCCTCGCCCCGGAGTCCCTGACCCAGCATCTCTGCGCGCCCTCGGCACGTCCTCGTGCCGAGGACTCTTGCATGCCCCTGAACGAAACGAAGGGCCAAGGAGGGCCCCAACCAACATGAAGAATAAAATCAACCTGCCCGCCAGGAAGCGGACAGTCGAGTGGACGATTCAGACTGGCAGTCCGAACACGTTGCTCGCCTCCGGTGGTGGGTGGCACGTCACGCTCAGCGACATGTTCGACGACGGTGTCTTCTGGGGCATCACCGAACGGTCGGTGGGCGATTGCCGCTACCACTACCCCCAGGAGTACACCACGTTCGTCGCTGGCCTCTCGCGCGCAACGGCGATGGTCGAGGAGTTCATCCAGCGCAACTGGGGCGTGATGCCCATCGCGTCCATCGACGGCCTCGTGGAGAAGGTGCTCGCCAAGCAGGCGGCCTAGGGCCGTGCTGGGGAGGGTGCTGTCCACACGGGCGGCACCCCTCCCCGCCGTTTATTCCGCGTTATTTATGCCTCGTTATATCGCTTTCTATATCGACAAATCAGGCCGATACTTCCTGCTAGCGGAACGCACCGCAAGCGGATGGAGGATCGGATGAATAGCAGGGCGGTAGTGGGCAAGAGGCTCACGAGGATGAAGGGGCTGCGTGACCACCGGCAGGCCGCGAAGGTCAGTCAGGAGACGCTGGCCCGGCACTCGGGCGTGAGCACCATGAGTATCCGGCGTTACGAGGCCGGTTCGCGGGTGATGCCGCCCCCGGTGGCGGTGAAGATGGTTCGGGCGCTTCACCAGATGGGCGTGACCAGAGCGAACCCGGTGGATCTGGTACTCACCACTGCCCGTGACGTGGCCGCGACCAAGTCCATCGCCGGGGCACGGGACGCCATCGGCGTCCTCGGTGCGCTGAAGGTGGACGCTCGGCCTGATGCCGCCACTGCCGCCCTCATCGACGCAGTCATCAGCGCGCTGGCCGAACTGCGCGGGCAGGCATACCAGCACGGGCGCTTCTCGAACTCCGAAGGCCCGGCAGAACTGGACGTGCCCTTCCCGGTGCGTATCGATGACCGTCGTGCGCCGCTCCTCGATACCGGCAACGTGGCGGGTGTGGGAGCGCCTCAGACCCCTCCCGGCTCGCAGACGTTCGGGATGAAGCGCCGCGCGGAGCGTGACGGCTTCGGCCGGTCGCGCCGGAAGGGGGCGTAGCCATGCGCCTGACGGACGACGAGAAGGTGGTGCAGGCGCACGCGCTGCTCACCAGCATCACGTCGCTGGACGTGCGGCAGGCGGTCGAGGTGCTGGAGCCGCTGGTGGCACACGCCATCACAGCACAGCCCGCGATGGACGCGGACTCGATGCGCGACCGCCGGGAGGCGGCGCAGCGGAAGGCGTCGGCAGGTCGCAAGGCCGAGCTGATCGCCAAGCTCGACGGCCTCAGCCCCCGCGCCAGCACTGATTCGGTCGAAAGCCTCCGGGCGAAGTTGTGGGTGCTGCTCACGCCGGAGGAGCGCGTCGAGTGGCGCGACCGCTGGACCGCGCAGCGGGACGCACGCCGCACCGTCGCCGACGTCTCCCGGACTGGCCCATGACGGCACCGGGCGACCGAGTGAAGTGGCGTGGTAGCCGGGGCGAGGTGAGGCAACTCACATCCCCGGACACCGCAGTGGTCGAGTTTGAGGACGGCACCCGTGGCCCCGTGCCCATGGCCGAGCTCGAACCCGCGAAAGGAACGCAGCGATGAACACCGTGACCCCCGCCGAACGCGCCCGCACCGCGTTGCACCTGCGCGAGCTGGACGAGCAGTTGCTGCCCCGGCTCCGGGACATGACCCGGTCGACGCTCGACCAGCTGATGCGGCTCCAGGACGAATACCAGCGTGCGGTGGAACTCCGTGAGAGCCTCACCACCGCCAGCGGTGAGCCCCGCGTCCCCGCGAAGCCGTGGCCGGGCGAGGTGCGTGCCGCGCTCGCCGCCGCTCAGCGCGCCGTGGAGCTTTGGGGGTGACACCCCTGGCTTGTGCGGGGCGAGGGTGCTCAGAGGACTCCATTGGGAGTGCTTCTTCGAGCGTCTTCACGCTCCCGGTGGACGGGGCGTCCTCTGGGTGCCCTCGCCCCGCACAAGCCTCCCTGCCTGCCGGGGCGATTCAGAGGTCAACCGGAGTGCAGCGGCTCCCGTCGGCGGGCTGGGCGTTCCTCCCCTCCCCAGCGCCCCTAGACCCTCTGGGTCGCCCCGGCGGGCAGGAGCAACAGGAAGGGCCGCTCCTCAGAGCGGCCCCTTCCCGAGAGGTTGCCGGGCAAGTGACCCCGGCTCGAGACCAGACCAGACCAGACGAGCAACCCGGAACTCGCTTCGGTTTGGAGTTGGTCTGTGAGTACAACAAGGATTTCTGAATCACGAGCGGCCAGCAAGCCGCCGGAACGTCGGGACACGCGGGGTAGCGGCGTGGTCGAGGCAGAGTTCATCGCGGCGGTGCGCACGCCCGAAGACCTCGCCTATGCCCGCGAGCAGGGCGTGACGGATGAGTGGTTCGCCAGCCGCAGAATGCTCTGGAACTTCGTTTCGGAGTACGTCGCCAAGGTGGGTGAAGTACCGGGTCTCGCCGTGCTCCAGCGGGAAGACCCCGAATACGAACCGCCGATTGAGCCTGCCAGCTTGCAGTGGTTGGTTGACGAACTGCGCGTGGTGACGCTGCGCCGGATGGCCAACGGCGCAATGCTGAAGGCGGCCAAGCGGATAGACGACGAGCCCCACGAGGCACTCACTGACCTGATGGCCGAGCTGGCCGTCGCGAAGGCGATCGAGACCGCGTCAGGTGGTCAGGGCTCGGAAGGGCTGGAGGACGGCGCGGCGTTCCTGTTCAGCGAGGATGCTGCGCTCGGTGAGCCGCTCTGGGGCGCGGCGGAACAGCCGCTTTGGGCCAGTGGCGAGGCGCTCTGGCTCTGGGGGCAGACCGGCATCGGCAAGGGCACGCTGACGCAGCGGATCGCTCTCGCCGCCATAGGGGTCGGCAACCCGGAGGTGCTGGGCGAGCCTGTACGTCCGGTGGGGCGGGTGCTCTACCTCGCGCTCGACCGGGCGCGGCAGGTGAAGCGCTCCCTGCGCCGCATGGTGACCCCGGAGCAGACCGACGTTCTCCGCGAGCGGCTGCGCGTGTGGGGCAGGCCGCTGCCTTTCGACGTGGGTGCGGAACCCACGAAGCTGACGGAGCTGGTGCGCGGGCTGGGCATGGAGCCGGGTGACCTCGTCATCATCGACGCCGCGAAGGATGCCACCGGCGACCTAGCCGACAACAAGCTGGGGCCGGGCTTTAATCGCGCCTGCCAGATGCTCCTCGCTGACGGGTACGAGCTGCTGGTGAACAACCACCCGCGCAAGGCGGTGGCCGGCAACAAGCGCCCCGACTCCATCGACGACATGATGGGCCACAGTGCGCTGAAGAACGGCGCTGGCACCGTGCTGATGCTCTGGTCAGCCCGCCCCGGCGAGCCCGTGGACGTGGTGATGCAGAAGGGGCCAGCGGGCATCGTCTCGCCGATGCAGGTGACGCTCGACCTGGAACGCGGCGACGTGACGGTGCATGACCCCGCTGACCTGCTCGTCATGATCGAGCGCACGCCGGGCGGCGTGACCCGTGAGCAGGCGGCGATCTACCTCACTGGGAAGCAGAACCCGACCACCGCCGACAAGAAGCGCGCCATCCGGCGTGCTGAGGCGCTGGTGGAGAAGGGGCTGGTCGAGCAGTCCACCCGCCCGAACCCATCAGGCAAGGGCGACGACCTGACGGTCTATCTGGCGAAGAAGCCTCCCCGTGCCGGTCGCACTGGCGAGGGCACCAAGGGGGAGCTGGCCGTATGACTCCCCCAAGCAGGCTCCCGGGTAGTACCCGCAAGGCACCCGCCCGGTGGCGGCTCAGATACGAGCCAAGGCACCCGCAAGGCACCCGAGCCTCCCGCCCTAGTACCCGCCAAGGCACCCGGAGGCACCCGTTCAGATGTGAATCAAGGCACCCGCAAGGCACCCGAGGCACCCGCGTAAGGCACCCGTATTGGGGGCTCTTTAGAGAGCCCCAACGGTGCCGGGACAGACCCCTTCCGCTCTGTTCCCAGAGGAACGGTCTCCCGCTCTGTTCAGAAGGGAACCTTCCGCCTGCTTAGGGAGGAGAACCCCTCCGCTCTGTTCCGAGAGGAACCGACTTTGCCCCGCACAAACGATACTTAGTCTCAGAAACGATAGCGAGGAAACGCATGAGCACCACGCCCCTACACCTGCAACCCGTTGACCGCCGCATGGCGGCAAAGCTCCGTGCTGCGCGGGCCGTCCAGCTCCGCATCACCGGCGCGTCGTACCGCTCCATCGCTCGCGAGCTGGGCTACAGCGGGCCGGGTGCCTGCTTCAACGCGGTCCAGCGGGAACTACGCGCCTACCGGCAGGAACCCGCCGACGAGCTGCGCACGCTGGAGCTGGCGCGGCTGGACGAAGCCCTCAAGGCCATCTGGCCCCGCGTCGTGCGTGGTCAGACGCGCGCAGTGGACTCGTTCATCAAGCTCTCGAAGCGTCGCGCAGACCTTCTCGGGCTGGATGCGCCCACTCGCATCACCATCCACGACGTCCACGCCGATGCTCAGCGCATGCGCGACGAGCTCGTGGCCGCAGGCATTGCGCCTGACAACACCGAGGTAGCCGACATCATCAAGCTGGCCGAGCAGATCGCGATGGGGCAGCTCTGATGGCCATGAGCCTTCCGCGCTGCACCGCGCTGCTGGCCGGAGCCGTCTGGATGCTCCGCCGGGGCCACGCTTGGGATGACGTGGTCGAGGTGCTGGGGCAGGACGTGGTCGAGGCCTTCGACCTAGCTGCGCCCGGTTTCGACGGCAGAGCGCCACAGGAGCCAGCCTCCGGCCACTCCGGTGACGGTTGGGCCAACCTCAACCGCGCTTCCGGCGAACCTGAATCGCCCACCTCGACGCCACCGCGACGCCAATCCTCGGAGGAACAGCAATGAGCAACTTAGGTGCAGACATCCTCCAGACCGCCACCGACCTGATGAACCGCCAGCGTTACATGGCGTTCGTCGTCGAGAGCGTGGGCACGCGCGTGCGCGTCCGCCAGCCCGGTCAGACCCCGGAAGGCCCGTATAGCGCGCCGGTGGGCGTGGCGGGGAACGTCAAGCCGGGTGACATCGTCTACGTCGACTGGAGCGCTGGCCAGCCCATCGTCCAGATGCCCATCGAGCGCGGCCAGCGGAGCGTTCCGAATCTGCTGGCCAGCGATCCCACCACCGCCCAGACCACCAGTCCCACCGACTGGGTGCCGATGCTGGACAGCGGACCGCTGGAGATTCCCGACCTGATGCCCTTCCGCATCGAGTGGCACGCGGAAATCGAGGTGGTGGGTGCCGAAGGCGCAGCCCAGAAGCAGCACCGGCTGGTCTTCAACGAGGCCACCGTCATCAACATCAACCTCGGCCCCGAACCCGGCGAAATCTGGTTGCCGTGGATGGTCAGCAATTTCCCCACGGGGCTAGCCTTCCCCGCCCGCACCGCATTGCTGCTCACCACCAGCGGCCCCGCCATCGCGTCCATCCCCGGCACCATCACCCGCATCCGGGTGGAAGCCCGCACACAGGACACCGCCGAAGGCAACGACATCGTCCGTGCCAGCACCTTGGTGGTGAGCGCATGAGCGGGGAGCTGGTCGAGCTGGGCATGGTGGACGCGCCGCGACTGGATGCGCTGCCCCTCGCGCTGGCGCAGGCAGAGCTGGCCCGGCTGCGGGCAGAGCTGGACGGGGAGCGCCTCCGCACCGCCGGTCTCGAGCGCGCACTGTTCACGCTGGCCGATGCGCTCGACGCTGAGCCGGGGCGCAAGGAGCGGGGAGACTTCGCTGCCGCTGTGCGGTCAGCCCTCGGGCAAAGCGATGCCGAAGGTTAGCCGCTGCCCGCGCTGCTGCGGCCCGTTGGTGCGGGACTTGGACGGCCCGTCCTGCCTCGCCTGCGGACACGTGCCCCTCACCGCCGCTGAGCAGGCACGCGTCCCGGCGCTGATGGCAGACGTGGCTGCTGCTGCACGCGCGGAGCTGCGGAGCGATGCCCACCAGCCACGTCCTCGCCCTCTGCTGTTGCCCGATGCCGAACGGCTGTTCGCGCTCGCCGCTGCGCCAGAGGGTGTCACGCGCCCGCAGGCCAAATGCGCCATCGGGCATGACGTCGCCGGGCAGTTGGAGTCGATGGTGCGTATCGGACAGCTGGTGCGGGAGCAGGGCCGGACACGTACAGGATCACGGGTGTGGGTCTACCGGCCTGTCGCTCAGGGTTAGGAACACCGTAGCCGGGCTGCGGGCAGGTTCGACTAAGGCGCGACGACGCCACTTGAGCGCCAATGGCGATAGTGATGGCGTGGCCACTAGAACATGCTTTCTGGTACATTCCGCGCATGCCGCGCTTCCACTACGCCTTCCTGATAGAGAATCCACGCGAGCTCGATCCGCAACTGGATTTCCAGGGCGCGACGTTGGCTCGCGTGGAAGTGGCCTCGGAGCCCGCTCGGGCACGACTGGAGGAGGAGCTCGGCTCGATCCCGCTCCATACCGTCGAGGTGGACGGCCACATGTTCGCCGTGATGGTCGAGGTCGAGACGGAGGACGAGAACGAGGCACCCCTGATTGGATTCCATCAGGCAGCGCTGTCCCTTGCTCCGTACAGCCTGATTGTCACCGAGCGAGAGATGATGGACTTCAGCCGCCACCGGCCGGAAGTGCTGCCGCATTACCTGCTTATCGACCACGAGGCCAACCCGCCCACGGTGGACTTCCGATATCAACACGGGGCGAGCCTCCTGCGGCTCAACGTTGGCGACGAATCAGTTGCTCGCGTAAAGCGTTTCAACGATGAGGTCGTCCGTCGAATAGCCGTGCTCTACCCGCCGAGCCTGCTGCGAGTGGGGGAGGAGCGGTGTCCACTAGCCCTGCGAATTGCGCGTGCCGCGCATTGGTACAGCGAGGCTGAAGGCCAAACCGACGCCACGATGGCGTTCGTGTGCTACTGGATCGGTCTTGAGGCGCTGGTGCTGAAGTCATCGACTTCGTCCGGTAAGAGACAGTCGCTCGTCAGCCGCCTCTCGGCGCTCGGGCGCGTACACGATGCTCATTCCGACTGGGGTGAAGGTGTGGGCGACCTGTGGGACAAGCGCTCTGACGTGGTGCACGAGGGTGCAGGTGCCGCTCACTTTGGAGTGTTGCCCGACATCGGTGCTGGCGATCTGAACGACGTGAAGTACCTCTTCTTCATCGCTTTGCTTTACGCAGTGGAGCACCATGCACGCGGAATCCCGCTGGAAGAGCTTTGGCACCCGCGCCAGCTCGACGCTTATGTTCCCGAGGTTGTCGTTAGCCTCAACGGATTCCCTGCCTTGATGCAGGCGCTCATGCTCCGTCGTGACCGGGTTCCGCGAGACCGCGCGGGGCGGTGAAGACCGCTCGCCCGGCCTCTGCTACGATCACGTTCACCTCCGGGCGGCCCTGCGGGCACCCCCTCAGAGGCCACGTAGCCAAGTGGCAAGGCACGGGTCTGCAAAACCCAGATCGCGGGTTCGATTCCCGCCGTGGCCTCCAGCCTGATCTTTGTGCCGCTCTCCAGCGGTCACCGCACGCTTCACCGCCGAGGCTGGTCGAGGCGTAGCTACTCTTCGACCACGTCGATCTTCGCCAGCGCCAGCGCGCGGCGTACCCGCTCAGCGAGCTGCTCCGGCGTGGCCGTGGGGCTGGAGAGGGAGACCGTCCGCTGCGTGACGCGGAGCTTCACCTGCATACGGTCGGAGCCGACGAGCTGTTGGACGCGGGTGCTGCTGATGCCGAGGCGGCGTGCAATCTCCCGCCGCGACACTCCCTGCCGTAGCAGCTCTTGAATTTCGTCGGTGCGTTCGTTAGCCACGGTGGCATGAGGCTATGAACTGCACACGTGTGCAGATAAAGTGAGGCGGCACGAGGAGCGGAGGTCGTCATGAGGAGCAAAGAACCGAGGTACCCGGTGCTCGATGCGTACGCGGGAGCCAGCAGCGTACTCGCGCCTATCGTCGGAGCGCTTTCGTTGGTAGGAGCGTGGGCAACCTACGGAGTGCTTAGGGCGGATGACCCGGCGATGGCGCTCGTACTTGCGCTCTCGCTAGGCGCATCCGGCCTGGTCATGGCCGCGGTCATAGCGGCTGCCGGGGACATCATCAGGTGGATGCACGACGTGGCGTCCTACCAATTCGAGCAGCGGGCGCTCCTTCGTCGACTGACTCAAGAGGGAGATAGGACTACGACCACGCATTGACGGTCTGGTAGGGGTGACAGTTAGGGCTAGGTGCTCGCGACGCGCTCGTGCAGTCTGGCCGCATGGTCAACTTCACCCCGGCCGAGCCGCGCGAGACCGACGCCGAGTTTCGTGCGTGGCTACTCAAGCGGCTCGACTTCATGCGGAGCCTCGTTGAGTCCGGTGCGCCATGCATGATTGCGGACAGCGACTTCCACTCACACGACCAGCGCCGGGTGATGGTGGCCGCGTTCCACTTCTTCGGCGACGACTGGATTACCGCACATCAGCGTCGGCTGGCTGACGAGACCGCGCACCCGAAGGCGTCCTAGCTCCCGAACACCCGGTCCATCGCCTCGACGGCGAGGCGGTCGTCGTCCTTCAGCATGTGCGCGTAGACGCCCATCGTGACGTTCGAGTTGGCGTGTCCCAGCATCGCGCTGACCACAGGTATGGGAGTGCCCTGCGCCAGCATCACGCTCGCGGCAGTGTGCCGGAGGTCGTGGAGGCGCAGTGTGGGTAGCTCCGCAGCCTTCATGTCGGCGAGGAACGTCCGGCGCACCTGACTGGAGCGCAGCGGTGAGCCGGACGGGTTGGTGAACACGCGACCGTGCTCCGGCCGAGGACGGAGCTTCAACAGCTCCTCAGCTTGGCGGGCCTTCCATGCGCGCAGGGCCTCGCGGGTGAAGGCGGGGAGCCGTACGCGACGAGTGCCAGCGCGGGTTTTGGGGCGACTGGTGACTTCCTTGCCGCCGATGATCGCGACCGACTTGTTGATGCTGACCTGATCGGCGGTGAGGTCGACGTCGTCCCACGTCAGCGCCAGCGCCTCCCCGCTACGGCAGCCGGTGCCCAACAGCAGCGCGTAGAGCGGCGCATAGCGGCTCTCACGGCTGGACGCGATGAAATGCTGCGTCTCCTTGACCGACCACATATTCGGGCGCTCTCGTTCGGGGCGCGGCGGACGCATCCGTTCCATCGGGTTCGAGCCAATGCGCCGGTGGTAGGCGGCGTCGGCCAGTGCTTTGTTCAGGCACCGGTACACATTCAACAGCCGCCCGGCGCTAGGGATGCGCGCCTTCTTGCCGCGTTGGACGGGCAGGCCTTCTTGCTCCCACTTCCGGAACTGCCGCTGGATGTCGATGCTGTCGAGAGCGTGGAGGTACCGCCGTCCGAACGCGGGGATGAGGTAGAGCTCCACGATCCGCTGGTAGCCGTTCCGCGTGGTGGGCTTCCACTGCCGGTCGCCACCGTTCAGCTCCAGCCACTCGCGGAGCCATTGGCCCACGTTGATGTTCGTCGGGCGCACGAGCCGTCCGCTGCGGTGCTCTAACCGGGTCTCATCCAGCCAGCGCTTCGCGTCGAGCCGGGAGTTGAAGCCGCCCTGAAGGAACGTCTCGCCACGAATGCGGATCTGGGCCTGGTAGGTGTTGCCACGCTCGATGACTGAACCGCTGCCCTTCAGGGCGCGCTCCCGGCCACATTCACGGCAGATCGTGCGCCCGTCCTGCTTGTGCCACTGGTGTTGGTGGCGCGTTGCATCGGCCATTGGCTGGCTCCCCTCGTCCGTAGGCGTCGATAGGCGTCAATCGGTTGAGTCGTATGCCTCAACCCGCGAGCCCTCAGAAATCGCTCGGGGTTTAAAGGCGTCGGAATCGAGGCAGAGCGGCTCAGCCCAGCGACCGAAACCGGCTCAACTGACGCTTATCGACGCTAATTCTGTGTCAGGGGTGAGGGAGACGCAACAACCGATGGACGCAAGCATCGCTTGAAAACAAAGGGGAAAGCGGGAGCCACCGCTGTAATTCGACCCTGTGGTGGCGGTTTTGCAGACCTCTGCCTTACCACTTGGCTACGTGGCCCCGAGGGGGAGTGGGCGAGTCCCCGTCGATGCCGCATTCGGTGCGGTGGGGTGCCCTGTCGCGATTGTATCGGGCGATCGCCGCAGTGGCTCGTGCCACCGGCGCGACGGGTGCGACGGGGCGACGGCCGTCCGAGGCCTACCGGCAGGCCTCGAGGTCCGAGGGCCATGCGTCGCCCACGGCGATCACGTCGTGGCACTCGGGCGAGACCAGGACGTCGTACGAGTCGCCGCCGCTGGTGCTGGTGATGCTGAGGCGGAAGCGCACGGGGAGCGATTCTTCCTCCTCCTCGATGAAGAGGAAGCCCTCCACGTCCATGACCGCCTCGCGGCTGACGGCGTGCCAGTCCCCCTGTTCGCGCCGGTTGGCCTCGGTGATGCGTTCGGCGACCACATCCGGCACCGCAGGGGGATCGTCCGCGGAGCAGGCGGCCGTCACGAGGGCCAGTGCGAGGAGGGCCATCAAGAGGGAGGAGGGCGGTCTCACGCCTTTGACTCTCGCATTCCGGCCGCTGGCCCTTCCCAGGGCCGGTGAGGGGGCAAAGGAACGACGAGCCGGCCCGGAGGCCGGCTCTGTCAGGTCTGAATGGTGCCCAGGATGAGACTTGAACTCATACGCCCGTAAGGGCACTGCCCCCTCAAGACAGCGCGTCTGCCGATTCCGCCACCTGGGCAGGTGTCCGATCTGGCAGGAGTGGAGGGACTCGAACCCCCGACCGGCGGTTTTGGAGACCGCTGCTCTGCCAGCTGAGCTACACTCCTAAGAGATCCGGACACCGAGTGTATCAACCGCTTCCGCTCTTGCGGAAGTCATTCTGGCGTTCGCTTCTGACCCACCCCGTCCAGGGCCCGAGCGCCCGACCGTTGTTACGGGGTTCGCCCCAGCACGGCGTCCACGCGGTCCGGGAAGTCCGTGCAGATCGCGTCCACGCCGGCTTTCCACACGCGCGTGATGTCGTCCGGTTCGTTCACGGTCCAGCAGTAGGTCGCCAGGCCTCGACGCTGTGCGGAGCGCACGAGCGCCTCGTCCACGGTGCGGTGGCGCCAGGAGACCGCGGCGAAGCCCTCGCTCACGCAGAGGTTCACCGGTTCGTCCGGGAAGCCGAAGCGCTCCAGGATGCCCGGCGCGGTGTTGAGGCCCACCGGTACTTCCCGCAACGCCCGCCGGCAGGCGATGCCCACGCGCGGGTCGAACGCCCAGATCCAGCACCAGGCCGCCGCGCGGGCGCGGCGGACGGCCTCCGCCACCTGCTCGTGCATGCCGGCCTGCTTCACCTCGATGACCACGATGGCCCGCCCGGCCACCAGGTCCAGCACCTCCGCCAGCGACGGCACCACCTGGGGCTCGCTGACGGCGTGCCGTGCCGCCTCGGGGAGGTCGAGGCGGGGTTGGACGCGGACGGTCGAGCGCAACTCCACGGACGTGAGCGCGGAGACCTCCCGTGGGTCGCCAGCGGTGCGCTCCAGCGTCGCGTCGTGCAGCAGGACGGGCACGCCGTCCGCCGTCAGGCGCACGTCGATCTCGATGCCGTCGACGCGGGACTGGAGGGCGGCCTGGACGCCGGCGAGTGTGTTCTCCGGCATGGTGCCGTTCTGCGTACGGTGCGAAATCACAAGCGGGAGGTGAGGCACGGCGTTGTCCTCCAGTTGGCTCGGCGAGGGAGGGGGCGACATCACACGGGAGCATAGAGTGCGCACGCGAGGGCCGGGTCGTCTGGGAGACGTCAGACGGCGAGCACGTACGCTGTCGCGCCCTCCGCGGTTGCTTCGCATAATGCAGGTGAGAGGGGCACGCATGACCGACCAGCCTTCAACCGCGGGGATGGCCGTCCCGCCGCCCGCGATGCGTTCCGTCCCGTGCAACCTGTGCGGCTCCGCGGAGGTTCGCACCATCCGCGAGTCGACCGGCTCCGGCCGCGTGGTGCAGTGTCGTCGCTGCGGCCTGGCTTACGTCAGCCCGCGGCTGGCAGGCGACCCACGCACCCAGTACGAGGTGGATGAATACCACGAGAAGGCGCGCCTGGCGACGGGCCGGCCGGGGTATACCTCCTACGCCGGCGACCGGCCGATCCTCTACCCGTACTTCGGCGAGCGCGCGGCGGAGATCGCGCAGGTCAAGCCGGGCGCACGCATCCTGGAGGTGGGCGCGGCCAGCGGCTACTTCCTGGAGCAGGCGCGTGCGCATGGGATGCGGCCGGACGGCATCGAGCCCTCCAAGGCGTGCCAGCGCATCATCCGCGACGAACTCGGCATCCCCGTGGTGGCCGGGTCGCTGGAGGAGGCGGCGATCGAGCCCTCCACGTACGACGCCGTGGCGCTGTTCCAGACCATCGAGCACTTCGCAGACCCGCGGGGCGGCCTCCAGAAGATGGCGCGCTGGCTGAAGCCGGGCGGGCTGATCATGATCACCACGCCGGACCGTGGTGCGTGGTTCTCCCGCCTGACGGGCAAACGCTGGTTCGAGTACAAGCCGCACGAGCACCTCTACTACTTTGACGAGCGCACCATCACGCGCATGCTGGAGGCCGTGGGCTTCGAGCGCATCACCGTCCGGCGGGACGTCAACCGCTACTCGGTGGCGTTCCTCTACGAGCGCCTCCAGCGCTACTACCCGGCCCTCGCCCCGGTCATCCGAGGGCTGCGACGGATCACACCGCAGCGCCTGAGGGCTCTCGGCATCCCCGTGCACTACGGGTCCATGAAGGTCACGGCCCACCGGGCGGGGCTCTCATGAGGGCAGGACGGCTGCTGCGGGAGCGCGGCGTGACGCTGCTCTCCCTGGACCTGGACGACACGCTGCTGGATACCGACGCGGCGGCCGAGTACCGCGTGCAGGCGGCGGCGCAGCGCGCGAGCGAGGTGCTGGGCGGCCTGGACGTCGCCATGGTGGATCAGGCGCTTCGCGCGGCCATGGCGGCGAACCCGGTGACGCAGGGCCGCATGGCGCAGTTCCTCCAGACCCTGGGCGTGGAGCCTCAGAGCAACGAGGCCACCGCGATCCGCGCGCAGTACAACGCCGTGATGCTGGATGCGCTGGTGCTAATGGAGGGCGCGGAAGTCACGCTCTCCCGCCTCCGCGAGCACTACCGACTGGCGATTGTGACGAACGGCCCCACGGAGATGCAGTGGCCCAAACTGCGCAAATTCGCACTCGAAGGTCTGGTGGACCACGTCGTCGTCTCGGGGGACCTCGGCGTCCACAAGCCAGACCCGGCCATCTTCCGGCACCTGCTGACCGAGGCAGGCGTGGAGGCTGACAGCGCGGCCCACGTGGGCGACTCGATCCACTCGGACATCGCCGGTGCGCTGGCTGCGGGCATGACGGCGATCTGGATGCCGCCCCACCTCCGCGCACACGACGAAGTGGGCGAGCACCAGCCGCACGCGGTCATCGAGACGCTAGCGGACCTCCTGGACTCCGTCTCGGACGAGGGTTAGCGAGGCGGTCCTTCTCAAGCCTCCAGGATGGCGCGGAGGTCAGCGCGGATCGCCTCGCCGTGCTCGGGGTCGCGGATGGCGGTGGCGACGGCGGCGGCCAGCACTCCCGGCGCCAGCCCCGAGTCGTAGAAGGGCCCCTGGTGCACCAGCGCGAAGAACGGTTCGCGCTCGGCCAGCAGCACCATGGCGTCCGTCAGGTTGACCTCTCCCTTCTGTAGGATGCCGCGACGCTGCACCTCCTCCACCATGTCGAAGATGCCGGGGGTGAGGACGTACCGGCCGTTGATGCCCAGACCGGAGGGGTGCGGGTAGGACGCACCCGGCTTCTCCAGGATGCCGCGCAGCCGGCGCACACCGGGCTCCACGTCCTCGCCGTCCACCATGCCCCAGCCGTCGAAGTACTCCGGGCCTACCTCGGTCACGGAGATGACACTGCCGCCGAGGCGTTCGAACGTCCGCACCAGGTTGGCGCCCGGGGTGGGGGGCGTGAACACCATGTCCGGGAGCATGAGGAGGAACGGGCGGTCACCCACGGCTTCACGCGCGTAGAGGGTGGCGTTGCCGGTGCCCTTCGCCTCCGGTTGCTCCACCCACGTCACGCTGACCTGCTCCCGCAGCGCCGCAAGCCCGGCCATCCTCGGGTCCCTCGCCTCCTCCTCGTCCAGAGGAGCGAAGTAGCGCTCCAGGAAGGGGCGGGAGCGGTCACTGGTGACGATGGTGACACGTGTACAGCCGGCCGCCACCGCCTCGTCAATCGCGTTGTGCAGGAGCGGGCGGTCGTAGTTCAGCAGGAACTCCTTGGGGACCACGCGCGTGGCCGGGCGCATCCTGGTCCCGCGCCCGGCTGCGATGATGACCGCGTCTGCTACAGGACCGCGCGACGCTTCCGGCATCTCTGGGTGCTCCTCATCATGACGACAATGGTGGTGGAAGGCCGATCTCTACGGAGCCTTTACCGGCGACGATGGCCGCTAGAAGGCGACCATTCGTATGGTAACGGTGACCGTGGCGCACTCCGCGCTCCAGTGATGCGCGCATGCAGCGAGCCACGGTCGAGGGTCACCGAGGGCGGTCGTGATGATCATTACCCGGGCGCCGGTGCGCATCGGGCTTGCGGGCGGGGGCACGGACCTCCCGGCGTTCTACCGTGAGTTCGGCGGACTGGTGGTCAATGCGGCGGTCAACCGCTACGTGTACGTGGTGCTGTCCGGCAACCACCACGGCTCTGTCCAACTCACTTCCTCAGACTTCTCCCAGTTCCTGAACTTTGAGGCCGGCGCGGACCTGGGCGCCTCGGACGACTCGCTCGCCCTCGTACGGGCGGTGCTGGCGGACTTTGGCGTCTCCGCCGGCGTGGACGTGTTCACCGCTTCGGAGGCGCCGCCTGGGACGGGGCTGGGCTCCTCCAGCGCGACCGTGGTGGCGCTGGTGAAGGCCGTGTCCACCTACCTGGGGCAGCACCTGAGCGACCAGGAGGTGGCGGAACGCGCGTGCCACATCGAACTGGAGCGCCTGGGGGCGCCGATCGGCAAGCAGGACCAGTACGGCTCGGCGTTTGGCGGGGTGAACGTGCTCCGCTTCGCGCGCGACGGCGCGGTGGAGGTGCGCCCGCTGGACCTGGCGCGGGCCACCGTGGACGCGCTGGAACGCCGCCTGCAGTTGTTCTTCATGGGCGTGCAGCGAGAGGCGAACGAGATCCTGCGTGAGCAACAGGACAACGTAGCCGAGCATCGCACTGTCGCCCCCATGACGGACCTGCTGGACCTGGCGCGAGAGACGGAGAGCGCCCTGCTGTCCGGCGACCTGGATCGCGTGGGCGACCTGCTGCGGGCGGGCTGGGAGCGGAAGCGCGTGCTGGCCTCCGGTATCAGTAACGAGCGCATCGACGGCTGGATCGCCTCGGCGCTGGACTCGGGCGCCCTCGGGGCAAAGTTGACCGGGGCCGGTGGCGGCGGCTACCTGCTGGCCATGGCTGGCGAGGGCCAGGAAGATCGCTTGCGCCGCGCCATGCTGCGCGAGGGCCTGAAGCCGCTGGACTACCGCCTCGACTGGTCCGGGGCGCGCGTGCTGATGAACAGCGAACGCCAGGCGGCGCACGCGTGAGCCTGGACCACACGCGCCTAGTCCGAGTGCTGGCGCACCGCTGGTTTGGCGCGGCACGGGATGCGGCCTTCGCCTTCACGGCCACGGTGGTCGTCTTCACGGTCTCGGACGGCTATCCCACGCCGGAAGTCTTCGCGCTGGCGGCGATCAACACGGCGCTCGTCTTCTCGTGGTGCCTGGCTGCGGATGTGTATGACGTCTCGCACCCGCGCGTGGCCACGCCCCCGCTGGGGCGGCTGGTACGAGGGCTGGTGTGGGTGCTGCTGACCTACCTGGCGGTGCATTTCGTGACGGAGGGGCAGCCCGAACGTCGCACCATCGTCTTCGCGTGGGGCGCCGCCGCCGGCTCCCTGGCGCTGGCCTACTTCGTCCGAGGCGTGGCGCTGCTGTGGTTCCAGCGCCGGGGTGCGCTGCGCGAGCGCCTGCTGATCGTGGGTGGGGGCAACCAGGCGACGATGGTAGCCTCTCGCATCGCGCGGGAGCGGCGGCTGTCCGTGGAACTGGTGGGCGCACTGGACGAGTTCTCCCCGCGGTCGTCCCGCCTCGGCCCCGTGGAGGTGCTTGGCGATCCCCTGGACCTGGAGGCGGTGGTCGACCGTGTGAGGGCCACCGCGGTGGTGGTGGTCGCCAACGCGATCTCGTGGGAGGCGCAGGAGCACGTCATCCGGGTGGCCGCTAACCGTCCGCACCTGCGCGTGTTCATGGTCGCCGGCATCTCCGACCTCCTCTCGTCCGAGGTGGTGCCCGCGCGCGATGGCCTCCCGGCGCTGGTGCGCCTGCGTCCCGCGCAGTTGCGCTGGGTGGATGCGTTGGCGAAGCGCGCAGTGGATCTGACCGCCGGCGTGCTGCTGCTTCCGCCGCTGGGCCTGGTGATGCTGGTGGCGCTGCTCTCCGGCGGAGCGCCTCGGACGCACGTGGTGCGGGTGCTGGGGCGAGGTGGGCGTCCCGTGGAGATGCGCCTGCTGGCCCCGGGCGCGCCCGGTAGCCTGAGGTCGCGCCTGGCGGCGGGGCGCGCGGGGAAATTGCCCGCGCTGGCCTCCGTGCTGCGCGGCGACCTGAGCCTGGTAGGCCCTCGACCCATGCCGGTGGAGCCCGCGGACGCGGCGCCGACGGGCGAGCACGCCGCAGAGGAGCGTCGTCGCCGGTTGCTGCTGCTGATGGCGCCCGGCCTCACCGGCCCCTGGGACAACGACGCGCCCGGTGGCGATGGCTCGCTGGACGACCTGACGTACATCCGCACCTACACGCCCTGGACGGACCTCCGCCTGATGGTGGCTTCGCTCGGACGGGTGATGCGGCGCGAGCGTGGCGTGCCGGCGACACGGCCCTCGCGCTCGCCCTCGCCGGCGCCCACGCGCGAGGCACGCCCGGAGCCGCGAGCGGTCGCCACGGAGCAGCCGAACGAGAGTCGTTAGAGTCGGAAGCCCCGTCCTTGAGCCGCGAGTAGGAGAACCATGCGCATCGAAGACTTCATCGAGGGCGCTCGCGCGGGCCTCGACGCGATCGACGTCGCCGGGACGCGGGGGGTAGCCCACCTGCTGGTGGACGTCGCCGAGCGTGGGGCGCGCGTGTTCATCGTGGGCAACGGTGGCTCTGCGGCCATGGCGAGCCACTTCCAGAACGACCTCATCAAGGGCGCCAGTTCGCCGGGCAAGCCAGCCATCCGCGCCTCCTGCCTGATGGACAACGTCCCGCTGCTGACCGCCTGGGCCAACGACGACTCGTGGGAGGTCGCACTGGTGCGGGAACTGGAGGCGCTGGCAGACGAGGGCGACGTGCTGGTGGTCCTCAGCACCAGCGGCCGCTCGTCCAACCTCCTCCGCGCGGCCGAGTGGGCGCGCGCGCACGGCCTGACGGTAGTCTCCATGACCTGCCGCACGCCGAACCCGGTGGGGGAGCAGTCGCACCACTGGCTGCCAGTGGAGACGGACAGCGTGCCCCTGGCCGAGTCCCTGTTCGACCTCCTCTGCCACGCCATTGCGTGGGAGGCGAAGGCCCTGCGCGATGGGGAGCCGCCGCGCCCCGCCTGACGCCCTTCCGAGCGGTCGAGGCGGACGCGGAGGCGACGCGTCAGCGCGAGGTCCGTGCCTCCGGCCGCACCCGGTAGATCCGCTCCACGAACGTCGGGTCGGTCAGCGACACCTCGCCAGCCACCTCGAAGTCGCGTTCCAGGAGGATGGGCGAGAGCAGTATGTCCAGTTTTCCCTGTCCGTCCTGGCGGATCAGGATCCAGTCCACGTAGCGCGCGGGGTCCTGCAGGACGTCCTCCCAGTTGGGCGTGGTCTGGGAGACGCCCTCGTGCATCACGTCCGACAACGGCAGGTGGATCGCGGGGAGCAACTGGGCGTGGTCGCGGAGGGAGAGCAGGACGTCGCCGCCGTTGTAGACGTCGTCGAACAACTCGGCGGTGCCGGCGAAGTGGGTAAAGCCGGTCTGCGTCGCGTCCCGGACGGTGATGACCGGCTGAGGCGAAGTCATGAACGCCACGAACTGCACCACCACCACCAACAGCGCGAACACCGCCGGTAGCCGCCCGAACGAGGCGAACGCGCCCACCGCCACCGCCGCCGCCGGGATCGCGATCACGCCGTAGCGCGCGTTCAGCAGTCCGAAGCCCTCGTACACGGAGTCGTGCCGCAGCACCGATCCGCCCTGGTAGAGCGACAGCGCGAAGAACGCGATCGAGGTCAACGGAAGCACCAGCGCGACCAGCGCCACGGGGCGCCGGGCCACGGCGGCGAACACCACGATGCCCGCGGTTGCCAGGGCGGAGACGATCCACCCCACGTTGTCCAGCAGCGTATACGCCAGGTTGAGGGTGACGTTGCGGACGTTGCCGGTCAGGTCCAGGCCCGCAGCCTGCTCCGCCACCGCGGCCTCGTTGTTGTGCAGAAAGGCGTTGGGCTCGCCGAAGATGAGCCAGTTGTAGACCACGTACAGGAAGATTGGGAACACGGAGAGCGACACGAAGGCCAGCAGTTCGCCCTCCATGCGCCGTTGCCAGTCGTCTGTGGGGCGCTCTCCCTGCTCCAGGCGGATGAGCACCATGAAGATCGCCCCGGCGGGGATGAAGAGCCACGCCTCGTACCGGATCATGGCGCCCGCGCCCACCATGAGGCCGGCCAGCGCGAGCGCGCGCTGGCTGTGGCCGGGGTCCTTCGCCCACACCAACAGGTAGTAGAACGCGCCCAGCGTGAGCGCGGCGAAGGGCGTCTCGGACATGGGCGTGCCGGCCATGAACATGAAGTTCGGGGAGAGCGCGAGCGTGACAAGGGCCACCCAGGACGCGCTGGAGGAGCGCGTGACCACGTAGATGAAGCGGTGCAGGTAGTAGAACGTGGCCACCAGCGAGGCTACGGACACCACGATCCCCGCGGCGCCCGAGCGGTAGGCCCAGTCCCACCAGATCAGCGGCAGCATGAGCGCGGGATGGAGCGGCAGCCAGGTGTTGCCGAACTGGGTGAAGCCGGGCTGCTTGTTGTCGATGATCGAGCGCGCGATGGTGAGACGGGCGCGTCCGTCCGCCCACACCCAGTCCAGGTCCGCGTGCAGGACAATCGCCAGGTTCACCAGCGCAGCGACCACGCTCACCGCTAGTACGAGGCGCGTCTGTCGTGTCGAGGGCAGCGCGAGCGGCAGGCCCCACGCGTGCCGCGGCCAGTCCGTGACCCACCGCCGGCCCAGCGCCTGCATGAGGCGCTCCAGGCCGGTCGCGCGGCGTCCTCGATACGTGCGGAGCCGGGGCGTCACGCTCACCGCGCGTCTGCTCTCCGCCCCTTCGGCGGGCGGCCGGAGCCGTGGGCGCGACGGATCTGCCAGAGGGCACGCGGCTGTTCCACGAAATAGCCCGGCGTGAGGCGGATAGTGGATCCGTCCACGTGCTTCCACTCCACGGGGAGTTCACGTACGTCCAGCCCCTGCCGTATGGCCACCACCAGGAACTCCACGTCAAAGTTCCAGCGCTCCACGAAGAGGTGAGGCAGGACCGCCCCCAGCGCCTCGCGGCGGACCACCTTGAACGGGCACTGCGTGTCCACGAAGGGCAGCCGCACGATGGAACGCTGGAGGACGCCGAACAGGCGGCTGCCCAGGCGGCGCACCAGGGACTGGCCCTCGCGCTCGCCGCGGCGGCCGATGACCAGGTCCGCCCCCGCGCCGATCAGCGCCAGCGCGTCCGAGAGGTGCTCCGGCGCCACCGAGAGGTCAGCGTCGAACAACGCCACGAGGTCGCCGGTGGCTGCCAGCATGCCCGTGCGGAGCGAGGCGGATTTCCCTCGGTTCACCTCGTGGCGAAGCAGGCGCACGTCCGGCGCGGGGTGTTGGGCGGCCTCGCGCACGATCGCGCCGGTGCGGTCCTTGCTGCCGTCGTCCACCACGATGATCTCCGTGATGCCCAGGCCCGGCGAGGCGGCGACCAGGCGATCCAGTGCGTGCCCGATGCGCTGTTCCTCGTCCTTCGCGGGGATCACGACGGTGATCGTGAGGGCGGCGGCACGGGCGCCGGCAGGGGAGGTCATGGTGTGGCCTCCGAGCGGCGAGGCGTGGGGAAGACCACGTGGCGGTAGCCCAGGTAGTTCCACAGCACGAGCAGACCCATGGCAAGCACCTTGCTAGCGTTCAACAGCACCGCGCCATCCGTCTCGATCGCGGCGCCGACGAAGGCGCGGAGCCAGAGCAGGTTGGCGTTGTAGAGGGCCAGGCTGACGCCGCAGAACAAGACATAAGCGATGGCTGAGCGTCGCGTCATGGCGGCGCCAAAGGAGAAGCGGGCGTTCAGGGTGTAGTTCACGACCATTGCACAACCAAAGGCGACGGTATTCGCGGCGACGACCTCCAGGTTGCGGTCGCGGTCCAGGGGCAACAGGAGGGCGTTGAAGACGGCGAAGTCGATCGCCGCAGAGGTCGCACCCACGTACGCGACCCGCGCCATGCGGTGCACGGCCAGCCCGCGCAGGCGTGCCCAGCCCGATCCTTCCCGTCTGGAAAGCCGTGTGCTCACGCGTCGCCGCCCCGACTCCGCCACCACGCTCTACCCACCCACGGGCCCGGTGGTGGCTCGCCCACTCCCCATTGTGGTGCCGTGGAGGGCGGACGGGGAGGTACGGACAGTAAACGTACGGTAAACATAACGCCAGCGAGCATAGATGCCAGAGCGCTCGAAGAGGCTGTTGTGAGGCCCAGGAAGCGTCCGACTAGCGGTCGTCCTTGCGCTGCTCACGCAGAAAGCGCTCCAGGTCGTCCAGCAACTCCGGGGTAGGCGGGAGTTCGCGGTCCTCCGGCATGCTGGAGGGCGAGGCGGGCTGGGAGGAGTCGTACTGTTCCTCCAACTGGCGGACGTAGGCCTTCGCCTCGTCGGACTCGTCCAGGACCTGGCTCACCTGCTCGTCGAACAGCGCCGCGTCCTCGCGGAGGCCCTCCAGCGAGGTGGACGTGCCGAAGCCGCGGTCCACGAGTTTGAGCAACTGGATGGCGATGTTCGGGTTGGGCCCCACAGTCAGGTAGTGGGGGGCCATGCCCCACAGGCTGGCGTTCTGCCAGCCCAGCGAGCGTAGGTGCACGTTCAGCACGCCCACGATGCCGGTCTGGCCCTGGTAGCGCGAGGCGGGCGCCTTCAGTCCGAAGCGTTCCTCGAACTCCGGGTGGGAGGCGGAGAGCGTCACCGGGAGATCGCGCGTGTGGGGGACGGCGCTGGGCTGCGCGCCCAGCGTGATGCTGGTGGTGGAACCGGTCTCTCGCAGCAGGTCCTCCAGGGCGGCGCAGAACGTGCGCCAGCGCAGGTGCGGCTCCACGCCGGCGAAGAGGATGAAGTCGCGTCCGGCGCCCTCTGGGCTGGCGACCCAGAACTGGTTCTCCGGCCACTCCAGCGTGCGCTCGCCGTCCTTCAGGCGGGTGCGGGGACGCTGGACGGTGAAGTCGTAGAAGCGCTCCGGGTCCATCTCCGCCAGCGGCTGGGCGTCCCACTCCTTGACCAGCGTCCGGATGGCCAGCGCCGCCGCGCCCGGGCCGTCCGTGAACCCGGTGAATGCGGCCAGCAGCACGGGGTCTCGCAGTGCGCGAACCTCTCCCAGCGCGTGCAGCGCTTCGTGCATGCCTGACCTCCCCCAGGGTGCGTCGTCGCCGAGGCGGCCTCTGTCCGAGACGCCGGGGCGCGAGTGCGGTGTGTCTAGATCTGAGAGTACCCCGTGCCCGTGACTTCGATCCCGCGGCCGCGGCCGTCCGTGATCCAGCCGAACTCCTGTAGCAGTTGCTGGCTGTAGCCCACCCGGCCGGTGATCTTGTCGCAGGGCTCGGAGGCGCAGAGCAACGCCGCCCTGGCCATCATCTCGGGCGGTTCGCCGCGCGGGTCGTCCAGGCCGTCCACCAGTTTGTGGAAGACCGTCCCGGGCGTGGGCACGACCTGCGAGGGCGAGAAGCACGTGACGCTGATGCCGTACTCGTAGACCTCCTCCGCCAGGCCCTGCGTGAAGCGCTCCAGCGCCGCCTTGGAGGCGCCGTACATGGTGCCGCCTCGGGGCGGGCGGTTGTCGTACGGCCCGCGGCCCGGGCCGATGGCGGCGCCCGAGGAGATGTTGACGATGGCGCCGCTGCGCTGCTCCATCATGGCCGGCAGGACGGCCCTGGAGAGCATGAACGGCCCGTGCACGTTGACCGCGAAGGCGCGCATCCAGCGGCTGGCCGGGTAGTCCACGATGGGGATGTAGTAGTTGAGTGCGGCGTTGTTCACTAGGATGTCCACGGGCCCGAAGGCGTCCACCGCCGTCTGCACCAGGTGGTTGCAGTCGTCCTCCTGGGACACGTCCGCCGCCGCGGCAATGGCCTGCCCGCCGGCGGCCTGGATGTTGGCCACCGTCCGCTCGAGCGAGCCCTCCAACTGGTGGTCGCCCTCCTTCACGGTGCGTGCCGCGCAGACGACCTTCGCGCCCTCCGCGGCGAACATCTCCGCGATGGCCTGGCCAATACCGCGGCTGGCGCCGGTGACGAGCGCGACCTTGCCGTCCAACTTGCCCATGGTGTCCCCCCTCGCAGGCCCGACGGGTCCCGTGCGGCCCGCCGTGCGCGGGAGTGTATGCCGGGAAGCAGGAGGGCGCACCCGGCCCATGCGTATCGGGTGCGGGATCAGGGAGGCCCCCGATGTGGGGGCCTCAGCAGTTCAGGATTGGCTGGGGATCAGGGACTCGAACCCCGACTGACGGATCCAGAATCCGGCGTCCTACCATTAGACGAATCCCCAGCGGGAACGCTGATAGCGTACCAAAGCAGCCCACTAGCGTGAACCGCCCGTCCTGCGGGGCCGCCCCCCGGCTCGGGAGCGGGCCTCGCCGCCAGGGGAGCGCCAGAAGCGGGCGTCAGGAGGGCTCGGGCTGGGGCACCTCTGCCAGCATCGCCGCGGCGGCATCGATGCGGTCGACGCACACGCCCTGGCCCACGATCTCCATGGACTCGAACAGCGGCGGAGTCACGCGACGGCCGGTGACTGCGACGCGTACGAGGGTGAAGAGGTCGCCCACCTTCACGTCCAACTCCGCGGCCAGCGCCCGCATGCGCTCCTCCAGCACCGCGGCCTCGAACGGATCGGTCGCCTCGACCGTGCGGGCCGAGGCCGTGAGCAGGCGCGCGGCCTCCACAGGCTGGCCGCGGAACTTCTTCTGCAGGAACGCGTCCGCGGGCGGCGTGGGCACTTCCGACTGCCAGAAGAAGTCAACCAAGGGCGTGACGTCCGCCAGCGTCTGGATGCGCTCCTGGATAAGGGGCGTGGCCTCTTCCACCAGGCCACGGTCCAGCGGGCGGTAGACGTCCGCCGGGAGTTCACGCTCCAGGCGCTGGGCGATCATCTCGGCCAGGGTCTCCACCGGCATTTCCCGCAGGTAGACGCCGTTGAGCCAGGTCAACTTGTCCATGTCGAACGTGGCGGGGTTGAGGCTGAGGTTTTCGATCTCGAAGACCTCGATCAGGCGTTCGCGGCTAAACACCGTCTCGTCGCCGTAGCCCCAGCCGGTGATGCAGAGGAAGTTCAGCACCGCGTCCGGCAGGAAGCCATCCTCCGCGTACTCCAGCACGGACTTCGCCCCGTGGCGTTTGGATAGTTTCCCGCCGCCCGGCGCCAGGATAATCGGCGTGTGCACATAGATCGGCCGAGGCTCCCCCAGCGCATCGAAGAGCAGGGCGTGCCTCGGCAGGGAGGGGAGCCACTCGTCACCGCGGGTGACGTGGGTGATCTGCATGGCCGGGTCGTCCACGGCGTGGGCCAGGTGGTAGGTGGGGAAGCCGTCGCTCTTGAGGATGACGAAGTCGTCCAGCGTGTCGTTGGCCACCTCGATCGGCCCGCGGAGCAGGTCTTCGGCCACCGTGACGCCGCCCTCCGGCACGGCGAAGCGCACCACGTGCGGCTCGCGCGCGCCACGATCCGCAGCCTCCTCCGGCGGGATGTTGCGGCAGCGGCCCTCGTAGCCCGGCGGGCGCTTCTGCTCGCGCTGGCGGGCGCGCATGGCGTCCAGTTCCTCGGGCGTGCAGAAGCAGCGGTACGCCTGGCGCCCCGCCAGGAGACGGTCCGCGGCGGCGCGGTAGAGGTCCAGGCGCTCCGACTGCACGTACGGCCCGTACGGCCCGCCGATGTCCGGCCCCTCGTCCCAGTCCAGCCCCAGCCACTCCAGCGAGGCCAGGATGCGCTCCACGGAGCCCTCCACCTTGCGGCTCTGGTCCGTGTCCTCAATACGGATGAGGAACTGGCCGCCCGTGTGGCGGGCGTGCAGCCAGGCCCAGATAGCCGTGCGGATGTTTCCCACGTGCGGGTCGCCCGTGGGGCTGGGCGCATAGCGAACTCGGACGGGACGCTGGCTGGTCATCAGGCGGGTACCTCGATCTCAATCGCAGGGCGGACGCCGTGGTCCGCGCGCAGGGCGTCAATGGCATTGCGCATGTCTGGCGGCAGCGACGCCTCGAACGTGCGCCACGCGCCGTTGGAGACGAGGGTGAAGCCCAGCCTCCAGGCGTGCAACGCTTGCCGGCCGATGCGGGGCGACTGCCGCCCGTACTGGTAGTCGCCCAGCACAGGGTGGCCAATGGCCAGCATGTGCACGCGGATCTGGTGCGTGCGGCCGGTGTAGATGCTGACCATGGCCAGCGCCGCCTCCTTGCCGTACTGCTCCAGCAGGCGGTACTGGCTGCGGGCGTATTGCCCGCTCTCCACCACCGCGCGCCGGCGTGGGTCGTCCGGGTCGGCGCCCAGCGGCGCCTCGATGATGCCTTCTGGCGGGTCCAGGACGCCCTCCACGAGCGCCAGGTAGACCTTCTCCGTCTCCCGGGCGCGCCACTGGTCCTTCAGCACCGCCTGCGACTCCTCCGACTTCGCGAGTGCGATGACGCCCGAGGTGTCCCGGTCCAGCCGGTGCACGATGCCGCCGCGCTCCGTGTCGTCGATCTCTCGCACCGCGGGGTAGCGGGAGCGCACGGCGTTGATGAGCGTTGCCTCCTGCACGCCTTCGCGCGGATGGACCACCAGGCCGGCCTGCTTGTTCAGCACCAGCGTCTCTTCGTCCTCGTAGATGACGTCCAGCGGGATGTCGATCGAGGCGAGGTCCATATCGCCCAGGGTGGGCTCCTCCACGCGCACGAGGCAGCCGGAGGCGATCGCGGTGCCCGCCTTGCCGACGGACGCACCGTTCACCTGCACCTTGCCGTCCGTGATCAGCCGCCGCACCTGCGAGCGCGAGAGCGCCGGCAGGTGCCCCACGATCGCCAGGTCCAGGCGGCCGTCCTCTGGCGCGATGAACTCCGTCACGCGGCTCACGGCACCGCCTCCTCGTGTCGAGGCTCCGCCTCGCTCGCGTCGGCGGAAGCGTCCGCCTCCTCGACACCTTCGGCACGCTCGGGGCCCTCGTCCCCGTCGCCGGGCACGTCCCCGTCCACGAACGAGAGGACGGCAATGGCGATGACCCCGAGGACGATGGCGGAGTCGGCGATGTTGAACGCGGGGTAGTTCATCGGATCGATGAAGTCGGTGACGTACCCCAGGCGGACGCGGTCGGTGAGGTTACCGATGGCGCCGCCGAGCACGGCGCTGAGCGCCAGCGGGTACCAGCGGTGGTGCGCCGGCAGCGTGAGCAGGAAGAACGTGATCGCGCCGATACCCACGAGCGCGGCCACGATCAGGAACTCACTCGCGCCCTGGAGGATGCCGAAGGCCGCGCCGCTGTTGCGCACGTGGGAGAGGTGGATCAGATCCCAGCCCTCCGGCCACCGCTCGCCGGGGCTGAGCCAGCCTCGGATCAGGGACTTCGTGACCTGGTCCACGAGCACCACGGCGCCCGCCACCGCCAGGAAGCGGCCAAGGCGATGGATCAGGCGGTCGGTCGCTCGCTCTCGAGGCGCGGTCTCGGTGGAGTGGTCCATGACCTTCCATGCTACGTCGCGGCGCTCGCAGGGTCGCCTCGCGGTGGTCGTGCGCCGGTCAGAAGCCTTCCAGGTCGCCCATGACGCGCGTGTACACTGAAGACACGCCCGGAGCGAGCGATCCTCGCCCGCGCCGCAGCCGACGGGCATCACCGTCCGACATCATCGAGGGGAGCGCCTCGTGTCCCTCTTTCGCCCCGCAGCAGATCCTCGCATCGACGAAGAGCGTGAGGACGGCCGCAAGCGCCTTCCCCCCGGCCAACGCCTGACCGAGGGCTGGCCCGTCCTCCATTATGGCTCGATCCCCCGGATCGACCTGGACGAGTGGCGGCTGCAGATCTTCGGCCTGGTGGAGGAGGAGCGGACGCTGACGTGGGAGGAGTTCATGGCCCTCCCACAGTCGCAGTCCCGCAACGACATCCACTGCGTGACGACGTGGTCGAAGTTCGACAACGACTGGGAAGGCGTGCGCTTCCTCGACCTGCAGGCGCTGGTGCGCGTGAAGCCAGAGGCGAGGCACGTGATCTTCCACTCGTACGGCGGGTACACCACGAACGTGCCCCTGGCGGAGTTGCAGGATCCTCAGAACATGCTGGTGCACTCGCACAGCGGGGAGCCGCTGACGCCAGAGCACGGCTGGCCACTGCGTGGCCTGGTGCCGAACCTGTACTTCTGGAAGAGCGCCAAGTGGATCCGCGGCATAGAGTTCGTGGCGCAGGACCGCCCCGGCTTCTGGGAGATGTACGGCTACCACATGCACGGCGACCCCTGGACCGAGCAGCGCTACGGGTAACCCGGCCAATCTGATGTTGACCAGGCGATCGAGGCGTCTCCGGACCCGCATCTTCCGCGACCGACGATTCGCTCGCGGCGGTACACGGTCGCAGGGACCCGCGTGATGAAACTGTTCGAATGCCAGGCCTGCGGGCAATTGCTGGGGTTCGAGAACACGGAGTGTGGGCGGTGCGGGCGGCTACTGGGCTTCCTGCCGGCGTCCACCACCCTGAGCGCCCTGGAACCGGACGGGGCGCCCGTCTGGAGGCCGCTTGCGAGGCCGCAGGAGCGCTACCGCTTCTGTGCGAACGACCAGCACCGGGTGTGCAACTGGCTGGTGCCGGCAGACTCCGCGGAGGCCTTCTGCCCCGCGTGCCGCCTCAACCACACCGTCCCGAACCTGGACCGGCCGGAGCACATCCGGGCGTGGCAGCAACTGGAGTGGGGGAAGCACCGCCTGGTCTACGGCCTGCTCCGGCTGGGCCTCCCGCTGAGCACCAAGGCCGACCAGCCCGCGGTGGGCCTCGCTTTCGACTTCCTGGCGCCCTGGGACGCGCCGGAGGCGGAGGCGATCACCACCGGCCACGCGCGAGGCCTGATCACGATGAACATCGCGGAGGCCGACCCGGCGGAGCGTGAGCGCTTCCGCGCCAACTTCAACGAGCCCTACCGCACGGTCCTCGGCCACTTCCGTCACGAGGTGGGGCACTACTACTGGGAGCGCCTGGTCGCGGACACCCCGGCGATGGAGGGCTTCCGCCAGGAGTTCGGCGACGAGCGACGCGACTACCCGGCGGCCCTCCAGCGCCACTACCAGCAGGGCCCGCTGGAAGGCTGGGAGGAGTACTACATCTCCGCATACGCCTCCGCGCATCCGTGGGAGGACTGGGCGGAGACGTGGGCGCACTACCTGCACATGGTGGCCACGCTGGAGACGGCCTACGCCTACCGGCTCACGCTCACGCCGCCGGGCGCCCCCGCGGCCGTGCTTGCGATGCACGTGGACTTCGACCCGTACACCGTGCGCGACTTCGATGCGATGGTGCGCGTCTGGTTCCCGCTGGTGCACGCCGGCAACAGCCTGAACCGCAGCATGGGGCAGCCCGACCTCTACCCCTTCGTCCTTACCGAACGCTCCCTGGCGAAACTGCGATGGGTGCACAACCTGATCGCCCGCTATCGCGGCGCCTGACCGCGCCCTGAGGCGGCCTCGGCCGTGCCGTGGCAGCACAAAGCCCGGCCGTGCGGCCGGGCTTCGAGGTGTCTCGTGGGGACAGGGCGCGCTAGATGAAGACGCGCGAGCCCTTCTTGCGGACGTTGCCGGAGCGCACCGCCTCGGCGGCCACGGCCTCCGAGACGCGCGTGACGACTTCCTCGTTGAACACGGACGGCAGGATGTAGTCCTCCGTCAGCAGTTCGTCCGGGATGGTCTCGGCAATGGCGCGGGCCGCCACGATCTTCATCTCCTCCGTGATGCTCTTCGCGCCGGCGTCCAGGGCGCCGCGGAACAGGCCGGGGAAGCACAGGACGTTGTTGATCTGGTTGGGGAAGTCAGAGCGGCCGGTGGCGATCACGCGGGCCTTGCCCAGGATGTCGTAGGGCATGACCTCCGGGATCGGGTTCGCCAGCGCGAAGACGATGGCGTCCTGGGCCATGGTGTCCACCCACTCCGGGTTGAGCAGGTTCGGGCCAGAGAGGCCCAGGAACATGTCCGCGCCTTGCAGCGCCTCCTCCAGGGAGCCGTCGAAGCCCTCCGGGTTGGTGTGCTCGGCGAACCATTCCTTGGCGGTGTTCATGTGTTCCGGCCGGCCCTTGTAGACCGCGCCCTGGCGGTCGAAGCCGATCACGTTCTTCACGCCGAAGTTCATCATGATCTTGGAGCAAGCCACGCCAGAGGCGCCCACGCCCAGCACGCAGACCTTCAGGTCTTCTGGGCGCTTGTTGATGATCTTCAGGCTGTTGATCAGCGCCGCCAGCACCACCACCGCGGTGCCGTGCTGGTCGTCGTGGAACACGGGGATGTCGAGTTCCTCGCGCAGGCGGTCTTCGATCTCGAAGCAGCGGGGGGCGGAGATGTCCTCCAGCAGGATGCCGCCGAAACTCGGCGAGACCGCCTTGACGATGCGGATGATCTCCTCGGTGTCCTTCGTGTCGAGGCAGAGCGGCCAGGCGTCAATGTCCGCGAAGGACTTGAAGAGCATGGACTTGCCCTCCATGACCGGCATGGCCGCCTCCGGGCCAATGTCGCCCAGTCCGAGGACGGCGGTGCCATCCGAGACGACGGCGATGGTGTTCGGCTTGATCGTCAGGGACCAGACGGCGTCCGGGTTGTTGTGGATGGCCATGGACACACGGCCCACGCCCGGGGTGTACACGTGGGCCAGTTCCGCGTTCGTGCGGATATGGACCTTGTTCGCCACCTCGATCTTGCCGCGGCGGTGCAGTTGGAACGTGCGGTCAGAGGCGTGCTGCACTTCCACGCCGGGGACGGTCTGCACCGCGTCCACGATCTCGTGGGCCTGCTTCTCTTCGTCGCAGAGGATGATGAAGTCCCGGACAATCTGGTCCGCGTTCACGTCCGCGATGTCGATGTCAATGATCTGGGCGCCGTGGTCACCGAGGACGGTGGCGACCTTCCCGTGCATGCCGGGCAGGTTGTCCATGCGCAGGCGCAGGAGCAACTGATATCCAGCGCCCGGGTTGGTACGGTCCGGGTATTGCTTGACGAGACGGTCCAGACGATCCGTGATCATGGCGGGCCCCTCCAGAGAATGAGTCGACCGAATATACCCCGGCTCCCCGCTGGGCACATCCCCGCGGGTGGACGAACCGTGGATTCTCGTGCAACGTTCGTGGACCCACTCTTCCCCCGTGAGGAGCAAGATCCGTGCACCCGGGCCCGTGCGGAGCGCCAGACGTGAGCCCCCGGGGTACGTCCAGCGCGTCTGGGATACGCCCCTGAAACGGGGAGTCTGAGACATTCAAGCCGTGAACTGATCCGGTGCCGCGAGCGGGTAATCCGCCACTCCACCTGAGGTTTGGGGTTTCCCTGTGGTGCTACAGTGACTCTCCCGCACGGGGTAGGCACTCGATATCCACGAGGGTGGTCCGGCCATCCTCGTGCCAACCGAGGCGGTGAACTCAAATGCTCGGAATTTCCTCCAACCCGCGCCAGCGCTTGCAACAGCGTGCGCGCAAGCAAGTCCGCCAGGGGACCCGGGACGCCCGGCGCTCCCTGGGACGCGTCGTCGGACGCGGCAGGCATCGCGCCGAGGCGCTGCGGGACTCCCTCCCGGCCGCGGACGACGTGATGCAGGATCTGCGCGAACAGGCGCAGCCCGTGGTAGGACGTGCCCAGAAAGCCGCGCAGGAGACCATGGAGCGCGCCACCGGGCGCCGCAAGCGCTCGCGCAGTAAGAAGCCGTTCCTGCTGGTGGGCCTGCTGGTGCTGGTGGGCGTGGTCGCCTACATCTTCTTCAGCCGCCGCGATCAGGAGCCGGCCTACCTGGTCTCCGATCCGGACGCCCCGGACACCGAGCCGGCGACCGGCCCCTCCTCCGGCCTCAGCACCGAGGCGCCCCCGGAGCAGTCGCCCCGTAATGGCAGCACGCCGGAGTGGCGCACGCCGGCGTCCGCCCCGTCACCCGCGGGCGCGCCCACCGCCGACCTGACCGCCGCTGGCACCACCGGCTCGCTGGGGCACCACCCCGCCACCCCCGCACTCCCGGACGCGGGCATCCACGCCCCAGCGGCCCCGGCACAGACCGCCCCGGTTCAGACTGGCCCGGTTCAGGCGCCCAACCCCGAGCCGGCACGCCCGGCCGAGGCCACCCCGGCGCCCGCTTCGACATCGGCGCCCGCCTCGACATCAACGCCTGCGCAGCCCTCGACAGACCGCGCCTCGACAGACGCCTCGACAGACCGCTCGGAAGACCGGGAGCCCTCGCACGCTGGGGGCGCATCGTCGCAGTCGCCGTCCGCTTCCACCGCGAGCGGCCCGGCGAGCCTGTACGAGGCGTGGTCCGCACCGAGCCCCGCCAGCCGAGCCGCGTGGGACCTCCCCCGCTCGGCCATGCCGCCCATGCGACACCCGGGGCTCTAGACCGGGAGGCGGGTGCGCGGAGAAGATGGGATCGTCGACCACTGGTATCCTGTGGTCAGGCTCCCATCGTCTAGCGGTTAGGACGGCACCCTTTCAAGGTGCAGACAGGGGTTCGATTCCCCTTGGGAGCACCAGACACCACACAACGCCGCCCGCGAGGGCGGCGTTGTTCGTTGTAGGGGCGGCGTGCGCCCCTCACCTCACCTGCGGCAGCACATCGGCGGCGACGAGTTCCAGGGTGGCGAAGTCCGTCTGGGCGTGGTGCTGGAGCATCACGCGCTGCAGGCCGACCTCCGCCCGCTGGCCGAGTTCGTCCACCACCTGCGAGGGCGTCCCCACGAGCCAGCCGCGGGAGCGCATGCCCTCCATCACCTCGGCCGGGTCGCCGCGGCCCAGCAGGGGGAGGGCTTCCGCGATCTTCGCCAGGTGGGCGCGCTGCTCCGCCTCGTCGCGGCCGATGATGAAGCCGGTCATCATGGAGCGGCGGATGGTGGCCGGGTCGCGTCCCACGGCCACGCAGTGGCGGAGCAGCACCTCCACCTTGTGGCGGTAGCCCTCCAGGTTCAGGCCCACCGCATTCCACTCGTCCGCGTGCTCCGCCACGATGCGCAGCGTGCGCTTCTCGCCAGAACCGCCCACCAGGATGGGGGCCGGGCTCTGCGCCGGCTTGGGGTAGCACTCGGCGTCCTGCAGCGTGTAGTACCGCCCCTCGAACGAGGCGGGGCCGTCCTCCCAGAGGGCGCGCACCACTCGGATGCCCTCCTCCAGGCGGTCCATGCGCTCACGCACGGGCGGAAAGTCCAGGCCGAAGGCCTCGTGCTCCGGCACGTTCCAGCCGGCGCCCAGGCCCAGGATGAAGCGCCCGCCAGACAACTGGTCGATCTGTGCGGCCATCCTCGCGACGAGGGAGGGGTGCCGGAAGGTCATGGAGGCGACCAGCGGACCAAAGCGGATGCGGCTGGACTCCTGCGCCACCATCACAAAGGAGATGAACGTCTCCAGCGCGTCCCGGTCGCGCGGCCCGGAGAGTGAGAAAAAGTGGTCGGAGCGGAAGAGAGACTCGTAGCCCAGGTCTTCCGTGGCGCGGATGATCTGCCGCCAGCGGTCCCAGTTCAGGCCCTCCTGGCCCTCGATCATCACGCCCAGGTCCATGCCCCACCTCTTCCGATGTCGCCCGTGGACAACGTTGATAACGAACGGGAATGCGGGGATGCTACCGCAGTGCAGAGGCCCATGCAGGCGCCCTGCGACACTGGCCGAAACCGCGCTTCTTGTGTAAAATCAAGACACTCGTGGCCCATTCGTCTAGCGGTCCAGGACACCACCCTCTCAAGGTGGAGATCGCGGGTTCGAATCCCGCATGGGTCACCAGACCATCATCGAGCCGCCTCGTTGCCCTCGGGCAGGAGGCGGCTCGTTCGATCTGGCGACATGGCGCCCTGGCGTCCGAGGTGCCTCAGAAGTAACGGTTACCGAAAGCGGAGCAGTTGCCTCATAGCGATGGTTACCGAGCATAGGCGTGGTCAGCGAGGTGGTGGAGTCGTCCGAGGGCGCCGTCGACCTCAGCTCGCAG
>Ga0265293_10002931_pt1 | contig 32811 bp, 33 predicted proteins | sample Munlanlewell138R_FD_192505 | JGI IMG/M metagenome (GOLD analysis project Ga0265293, IMG submission 192505) | Leachate microbial communities from a municipal landfill in Southern Ontario, Canada - Leachate well 138R | ecosystem: Engineered > Solid waste > Landfill > Unclassified | place: Canada... | reverse complement strand
TACTCACCGCGATGCTCCTGCACCAATCGAACGGCACGCTCACGGACTTCAGGGGAAAACTTGTTGTTCTTGCTCATGGCTCCATTTTCTCAAAAGTTGGAGCCTCCTCAAAACCCGGGGTGATTCAATGAAGTGAACATTGAATGACGGATGCGCAGAGATTGCAGAATAGCAGCCTGATGCGTTTAGGCCATCAACGGTTATATTGCTAGACCAATCGCACGCCTCAATAGTGTGGTGACAGTCGCGGGCAAGAACATTGGTTGCTCTGACGTTTCGCGTACCGCCATCTGTCTCAATTGGATAAGACATGCGAATAAAAGTAGGGGAAAGGACACGAGCACCGATACATCTATATAGAGCTACGCCAACACGTGTAATGCTGCTAGCAACGTCGATGGGGTTTTTCCCTTCAACGATTAAGCGGTCTAGAACCACGTCTTGACATCCAGTAATTTCGATCATTACCCTTGGGACTGCATCGTTCCCAAGAAGTAAACGACCATTTCTTAGGACAACGCTGCGCGGCCTATAGATGGTAGCCGAGAATCCGGGATCAGACGGCCAGTACCCGAAATTAATAGGTTCTTCCAGCCATATATACCCACTGTAAAAACCTTTTATCCTGACGCAGTCTTTTTTAGTGTCAGCCCATTCTGGCGATGGCTGTTGATTCGTGGATATATATAGGATGTCGCCAGCCTGAATGCCAATATGGCTATTCAGTTTGATGAAAGCACTTCCAGAAAGAACGTATTCCGCCAAAGTCAATCCATCGACGACCACAGGGGACTGGAAGCGCAGCCTTGCCATGTCCCCGAAATCGATAACGCTCCCATTGAAATCGATCTCGATGTTGTCATCCAATTCTATGCTCAAACTATTCGTGATCACGTATCCTTCAGCAGTCCATGGAAACGTCAAACAAGAGCACACCACCAATCCTGCAGCAATTGCAGGGCCCACATCAGTTGCCCCATCGCCCTTGCCACCGAAACGAGCTATCGATCCAACATCGGACAGGCTTAAAATATCGAGTTCGTCGCCCACCGTCTCCTCTTTATAACCAATCATCCCTGCACCTTTTTCGGGGTCCGTTGCATCCGCCAAATCAGCGCGCAATGTCGGATCGCATTCACAAGCCTCGCTCAATGGGCTATTTTCATTTTTCGTCATTGTTATCTCCTCCAATAGAATCCACCACAAAACGTATTTCGATTGTATCGGCGAGATGTTGCATTGACACCTACAAATAGCCATGGAAGATCCGCCCTACCACCCCTAATATCAAAAATGTTCTAGCAGACCTAGCTTCGAAAAATTCACTGGTCGCGCAATATGCTCTTTAACGGCCATCGATATCATGGCCGCGATTTCGACGCATCGAGTGTATAGACGTGCCGGAGAAACGAATGAGTAACGTATGGGGAGCAAAGTCGATCAGCACGCTCCGTCCCGCTCCGTGAGGACGCCATGGCGCTTCTGAAAGACCACGAAGACATTCACGCAGAACTGGTTTTCACGCGCGCTGCACGGAATGAAAAAAAGTTTCGCAAATCAGCCAGATCGACGCCGTCATCTTTGAACGTGCCTGCGCCGCTATCGGTTTGACGAACTTTCATTTCCACGACTTGCGTCACACATGGGCGTCCTGGCATGTGCAAAGCGGCACACCGTTTATGATGCTCAAAGAAATGTACGGCCGGAAGCGAGTTGAGATGGTCCAGAAGTACGCTTATCTAGCCCGTTACGCGAACACGGTCACATTCTGGTCACAGTGGAAGCGGAAAGAAAAAAGCCGCGTGATAAGCGGCTTTAAGGCACTGATTTTGCTAAATAATTCTGGTGCCCCCCCCGTGAGTCGAACACGGCACCAACGGATTATGAGTCCGCTGCTCTAACCAGGCATGAGCTAGAGGGGCAAGAAGGTGAACACGGCAATAGCTTTGAAAAGCTATTCCGGCACCTTGCAAGCGTGCAATTATTGCATAAACTTAAATGCCGTGCCTAACGGCGTGTCTGGATTTTTGCGTCGCTTGCCAGGGGAAATTTGAGAAACCGAGCCCGGCAACACGCCTCTTGGCAACACTGAACGAACATGATGAACGAACTGGAAAAATCACGTAATCTGGAACGGGCCGCCCGCTTGCTCGACGGTGCGGACATGTTGATATTCGTCACCGGAGCAGGCATGGGCGTGGATTCCGGCCTGCCGGATTTTCGCGGCAACCAAGGTTTCTGGCGCGCCTACCCCGCGCTCGGACGCGATCGGATCGATTTCATTTCCATCGCATCGCCGCGCGCCTTCCGCAGACACCCGGACTTGGCCTGGGGCTTTTACGGACAACGTCTTGCACTATACCGCCAAACGACGCCGCATCAGGGTTATCAGATCCTGAAGAAATGGGGCGGGCAAAGTCCGTGCGGCTATGCGGCCTTCACCAGCAACGTCGACGGACATTTCCAGAAAGCCGGCTTGGACGCCGGTCTTGTCACCGAATGCCATGGCTCCATTCATCACCTGCAATGTCTGAATGCCTGCACCACCGATATCTGGCCCGCGAACGGCTTCACACCCATGGTCGAGGAAGAAAACTGCCGACTGCTCAACGAACCGCCTGCCTGTCCCCATTGCGGCGGGCTGGCGCGACCCAACATTTACATGTTTGGCGATGAAGAATGGCTGGAACACCGCACCTACACGCAGCATAGACGGCTGGAACACTGGCTGCGCGATGCCGAACGGCTGCTGGTGATCGAGATCGGAGCCGGAACCGCGATTCCAACCGCGCGCGATTTCACCCATCGGCTTGCATTTGAACTACGCGCTCCCGTGATACGCATCAATCCGCAGGACGCGTCCATACATGGAAACCCCGGCCATGTCAGCTTGACTATGAATGGATTGGAAGCGCTGCGGGCTGTCGATGCTTTGCTGATGGCGCCATGAACAAAGGCCAAAGCAAAAAAGCATTACGCCAAATGCCACAACCATCTTTCTTTTTATGCTAAAACACTGTCCATACAAACAGCATTTCCAACGCACACCCACCATGGACATATGACCGAACAGCAGTTCACTGTTCTAGCCAACTTGCTGGGCCTGACCGAACAAGACCAGATCACGGCGCACGCGATCATCTTCGAAGGGGCGGAAGAAAACACCCGTGCCGCGCCCATCGTCGACAGGCTGCGCCAGGCAGATGGCATCATACGCGGCGCCTACGTCATTCATGGCCCGATGGAGTTCCGGGTTGTCGTAGGACACCGCGACACGCACCGGGCGCCCGGCGCCATCCGGCTACGGATAGGAGACATCGTTCGCCTCACGGCCCAATCGACCGAAAGATGGATACCCGTGCGCGTGACCGCCCTGCCCGCATCCCCCGTCGATTATTACAGCGGCGTCATACTGGAACAACTCGCGCCGGCCAGTCGATACCAAACAGGCAACGGCGTGCGGTTCAGCGAAGATCAAATCTTGACCGAAGCGCCGCGCGCAGCCTCGGGCACGCGCCGGAGACAAAAACGTCAAGGAGTAGCACATGCGGAATCTGGATGATGTCGTGCAATTCATGCGCCGCCGCGATGTGGTGCTTGTCACCGCGGAATCCTGCACCGCCGGCCTGATCGCCGCAACGTTGGCGGACGCCAGGGGCGCGGGGCAATTGCTCGATTGCGCATTCGTCGTCTACTCGCCGCAGGCCAAGCAGCGCTGCCTGGACGTCGACCCGGAGACCCTGCGCCGCTTCAACCTGACCAGCGAAGAAGTGGCGCGGGAAATGGCGGCCGGCGCCCTGTCCCGAAGCCCTGCCACGCTGGCCATCGCCAATACCGGCGTGGCCGATGACACGGACGAGACGATTCCAGCCGGAACCCAATGTTTCGCATGGGCGCTGCGCCAAGCCGGCTCCGATTCCTTTTTGCTCTTCAGCGAAACGGTCAAGTTCGAAGGAGAGCGAAATGAGATCCGCGAGAAAAGCGCGGATTATGCTTTGCGGCGCATACCCCACTATGTGTCCTTGGCGGGAAACACCTGACGGCTTTTGATCGGGCACGCCGCTTGCTGGTGACCGGACACCCCATCACTAAAGGAACCGACCATGAAGCACGCCACGCCAACGCGTCGCCCCGCCCAATCCGGCACTCCGACACCGCCCGGATCGGCCAATGATGCCGAAGAAAAATCGGTAGCAATTCCCGACGAGCAAAAAATTACCGGCATCCCCGACGATCCGGAACTCGAACGAGCGCCGGTCGACGTGAAACATCCCGCGCGGCAAGATCCGGAAACAGGCAACGACGTGGACCCAGGCCAGAAAGAACCCGCCGGCCCCGGACGGTATAGCTCGGGCATCGACGACCCCGATCATCCGACCAAGAGGAATCCCGGCCATGCCAACCCCGCTCACAATACTCCCGGCCACGTCCGCCGGGATCAGCCTGGACAAGGCGACCAAGGACATCCCGCCCAGGGAAAAACGCAAACCTATCCCGGCATCATGGGACGCAAGGCGCGCGCCCTGAAAGAGCGCGACGACAGCCCCGACTGAGGGTGGTCGAACCGCGCCAGCAAGCTCGAGCTATTCGCCCACTGTCTGCGGGGCTGGGGCCGGCCGTTTATGCGGCACGGTAACACGCTTGCGGGCCGGCTCCACCCGCCAGTCCTTGCCGGAATGCTGAGCCTGCCAAAGGTCATAGTCCGCTTGCATGTGCAGCCATGTAATGGCATCGGGCTCTGGTATCCACTTTGAAAGCCGGATGGCCAGATCCGGAGTGACCGCTGCGCGCCCATTGATAAAGCGCGAGAACTGCACGCGCGATATGCCGATCTGTCGAGCGGCTACCGTTACAGTGATGCATAGTTCCGGCAAGATGTAATCTTTTAGAATGCTGCCGGGATGCACAGGCTTGTGCGTTTGCATAGCGGGTCCCTAGTGATAGCCCTGGTAAGCTGCGCCAAGTATGCCTTTGAAACGGAAATTTGTAACGTCTTTGACTATATACCATGTTTACACATCAGGCAACAAAAATGCCATGCGCGCTTGCAGGCGGATACCGGCAGTGTTCGCCTGCAAGGGAAAATACGTCCAATGGTAGTAAGCTATGCGTGTCTTGAGCAACAGAAATGAAACGCCTATGCTTCCGGTAAACCAGCAAGAACTCGACACCGTGCGCCAGGAATGCCGTAAGCTCGTGCGCAACCGCGCCTTGCTATCGGCCGCCGCCGCGGTCGTGCCCATTCCTGGCGTCGATATCGGCGCCGACGTGGCGATCCTGCTGAAGATCCTGCCTCAAATCAACGAAAAATTCGGCATGTCGCCGACGCAGATCGACAAGCTGAGTCCCGATCTGCAAAAAATCATACTGGTGGGGGGAGTCAGCGCCGGCACGGGCCTGATCGGTAAAACCTTGACCACCCAACGCATCATCAGCGTCCTGCAGCACGCCGGATTGACGCGCCTGGCCGGCAAGTCGGCATCCAAGTACATTCCCCTGGCCGGCAGCGTGATCGCCGCGGGGATCAGTTTCGCCATACTGCGCAAAGTGTGCAATCAGCACATAGACGAATGCTACGCCGCCGCCGGCAAAGTACTGCTGGCCCATACTCCTGCATCTCCCGCGCCGGCGCCTCCCGCTGACTGACCACCCGCCCCCCTCGTCCCGCCGAACACGCCTGCCGGGGTGTGGAACCGCCGCAACGCCTCGCACGCAGTTCATACGTGCGGCGGCCGAATCCCCTAAAATAGGTTTCCATACATTGAGCCCCTGTCATCATGACCGCACCGCGAACTTTCTTCCTGCAAGAAACAGCCGCACGCCCCGCGTCTTCCGACACGAATCCGCCTTTGCTGGCCGGCCAGAAAATCCAGATCACGCCGCTCCGCCGCAAACCGCGCTCCCGCTTGAAAAACGGCGATCATGCCGCCAACGACGCCACGTCCTACAACCCATGCCTGAGCTGCGGCGCGTGCTGCGCTCACTTTCGCGTGTCGTTCTACTGCGGGGAAATCAAGGGCGAAGGCGGCGGCACCGTGCCCGCGGAACTGGTATCGCAGGTAGGCCCGCTCAGGGCTTGCATGAAAGGCACGGAGTACGGAAAAGCAAGATGCATTGCCTTGCGCGGCGAGCTGGGCCAGGACGGCATTCATTGCGCCATCTACGAACAGCGCCCCTCTCCTTGCCGGGAATTCACCACGTGGATGGCCGACGGGTCGCCCAACCCCGATTGCCAGCGCCTGCGGCTGGCGCTGGGTTTGCCCCCGTTGGCTCCGCTACCCAACGACGGCGGGGACGATCAGGACCCGTTCAACACGCCGCCCAGACGGGACGACATCGCGGCCTGAGCGCGGCATATCGCTCGCCGGCCCCGGGCTTTTATGAACTCGAAGCGCCCTCCCCGACACTATGGCCGGCCGCCCCAGAAGCCGCTCAGCAATCGATCCGGGCGCCGGTCGGCATGGACCCTGGCGGACACGTCCCATGCATCGACGCGCACGGCCAGGCCGGCATAAACGCCATGGCCTGGCCCGCATGATATCGACCCCGGCGTTTCGATTCCTTCTCCCACGCGAATGGCGCTGCCGGCGGTGATGTCGCCGCCGGCCTTGACGCCCCAGCGCGCATCCAGATAATCCGCGCACTGTATTGCGTCGCCCGCGATAATGCCTCGCTCGGCATGAATGCAGCCGTCCGACTGAATGGCGCCGCCCGCCTTGATACCCTGCCTGCACACGAGCGACGTGCCGGCGAAGATATCGCGGTGCGCGTGCAGGTCTCCGTCGACCGTCAGTTCCAGGCCGACGTCGATCGACCATGATGCGCTGACGTTGCCGCGGCATGACAGGGTCTTGCCCACCTCGATGCCCCACCCCGCATGCACGTCGCCGCCGGCCAGCAAATCGCCGTCGCATCGCATTCCCCCCGCGGCCTTGACGTCCTGGCCGGCAACGATATTGCCCGTCGCGCGGATCCCGCCTTCGGTCTTGATGCTGCGCCCCGCCCTGACGATGGTTTCGACGTCGATGCCATGCTTGACCACCAGGTCGCCGGCAAAGATCATGGCCTTGGCATCCAGGAAGTCGAGTACGCGCACCTGGTCGGTGGGGCCAAATTGATCCAGTAGCCATATCGCATCCTCGATGCGGTCTTCGGCGACCAGGTCATCCAGCAATTGCTGGTATTCGCCTTCGCCGTTGCGGGACCGGACGAACCAGCGATAGCCCGCCGCGCAAGGCTGCTTGGCCTTGACGAAATTCTTGGTAAGCTGCATAGAAAAACGATCGTTTCCACTAAGAGGCCGCGCGCTTTACGGCAACCCCGCTGTCACGGCTCGCGACCCGGCTCGCGCGGACGCGCCCGGAGACGGCCTGAGACGAAAAAGAATGAAGTACTGCTCAAGAAAGCGTCGGTGGAAAATCAGCCTGGCTTGGCTCTGGCGCACGCGGATCGGAACGCCAGTTCCTGCTCATAGAGCGCATCGAAGCTCTTGCTCGCGCAACGGGATACGCCGGCCGTGTATCGGCCACGACCGGCATAGCATTGCCGCAATAGAAGCCGTTGGCGGCTTATCCTGAGCATCGACAAAATGGAGAATTATCGGAAAGAGGTAGGTATCCCGTCGATCTTACCAATATGGAGTGAAAGATCAAGCGCAAGCCCAGGCGGGATGGCCTGGGCTTGAGGGGGTACGTGGGGCGAACAATCGGAAGATCGCCGGCGCTCAGGCCTTGAAAGGGTGGCTCAGGACGATGGTTTCCTGGCGATCCGGACCTGTGGAGACCATGTCGATCGCCACGTCGCACACTTCCGCGATCCGCTCCAGGTAACGGCGGGCATTGACGGGCAGCTTGTCGTATTCGGTGATGCCGACCGTGGACTCGCTCCAACCGGGCATTTCTTCCAGAACGGGCTCGGCTTCGGCCACGGCGTGCGCGCCGTAAGGCAGGACGTCCAGGAACTCGCCTTTGTATCGGTAGCCTACGCCGATTTTCAGATGTTCCACGCCATCGAGCACGTCCAGCTTGGTGATGCACAAGCCCGAGACGCCGTTGATCATGACCGATCGCTTCATGGCGGCCGCATCGAACCAGCCGCAGCGACGCGGACGGCCGGTCACCGAGCCGAATTCCTTGCCGACCGTGGCGAGGCGCACGCCGGTATCGTCCAGCAGCTCGGTCGGGAACGGGCCGGAACCGACACGCGTCGTATAGGCCTTGGCGATGCCCAGAACGTAATTCAGGGCTTGCGGACCCACGCCCGCTCCGGCCGATGCGGCGCCCGCCACGCAGTTGCTGCTGGTCACATACGGATAGGTGCCATGATCGATGTCCAGCAGCGCGCCCTGCGCACCTTCGAACAACAAATTGTGACCGGCCCTGCGTGCGATATGCAGATTGCTGGACACGTCCGCCACCATGGGCGCCAGCGGCTCGGCCAACGCCATGACCTGCTCGCGCACCTCGTCGAAGGACAGCGCCGATGCGCCCAAGTACTGGGTCAGGACGAAATTGTGGAAATCCAGCGCTTCGGCCAATTTTTCGTCGAAGATGGCGGGATCGTACAGGTCTTGGACCCGCAAGGCGCGACGCCCGACCTTGTCTTCATAGGCCGGGCCGATGCCGCGCCCGGTGGTGCCGATCTTGCCGTCGCCCTTGCGCGCTTCCCGCGCCTGGTCCACGGCGATGTGATAAGGCATGATCAAGGGGCACGCCGCGGAGACCTGCAGCCGCGAACGGACGTCGAGCCCCGCCGCTTCGAGCTCGCCGATTTCTTTCAGCAAGGCCTCGGGCGACAACACCACCCCATTTCCGATGTAGCAGGTCACATGCGGATGCATGATGCCGGACGGAATCAGGCGCAATATGGTTTTCTTGCCGTTGATCCATAGTGTATGTCCGGCATTGTGACCACCCTGGAAGCGAACCACGCCTTGCGCGGACTCCGCCAGCCAATCGACGATCTTGCCCTTTCCTTCGTCACCCCATTGGGTTCCGATCACCACGATATTCTTGCTCATGTTCTGTCAGAAAAATGCAGGCCAAAACAAACCAGGCCAAACGTTTACACAACGCCATAAAGCGACCGAAGATTCGATTACCCTATCGCCCTAAGCTTCCAAGCACCGTTTTCCAAAACCAGCTCACGGTCCACGATAAATTCATCCAGGTAATGCAGCTGCCCCGGCAACGACTGCACGACGATTTCACCCGATTGCCGCAATTGACGCAGCTGCTCGACCAGCGCGGCGTCGTTGGACCAGGGAGCGCGTATGGCGCGCGCGCGAAGCGGCTCGGGCAAGCCCTCGGACAGCTTGCGCAAGTCCAGGCTGAAACCCGTTGCGGGTCGTGCGCGGCCAAACGATGCGCTGACGCCGTCATAGCGGCCGCCTCGCACCAAGGCATCAGGCCAGCCTTCGGCGTAGACCGAAAACATGACGCCCGAGTGGTAGCCGTAGCCATTGCCCGTGTCCGCCAAATCAACGCTGAAATCATGCGACGGCAAGGCTTTGACCAGGCTATCCAGGCTGGCCAGCGCATCGGACAGGCCCGGCACGTCGGGCAGTTCTGCGCGGGCGCGTTCGATCACGGACACGTCGCCGTACAACTGCGTCAGCACCAGCAAGGCCTGCCCGATTTCGCCGTCGGCCCGGGGCAAGCCGGCGGACAAGCTCTTCAAGCCCGGAGCGTCCTTGGCGCGCAGCAATTCCATGATGTCGTCGGCCATGGCGGCATACGCCGGATCCGCATTGACCAAGGCGCGCACGACTCCGGGGTGATTGAGGTCCACCCGCGCGCTGTGAACACCCGCCCGGCGCACGCACTCCAAAGCCAGCTCGATGATTTCGATATCGGCTTCGACGCCCGCATGGCCGAAGATCTCCGCGCCGATCTGCAGCAATTCACGATCCGACAAGAGGCCTTGAGGCCGGGCATGCAGCACGGATCCGCAATAGCACAGCCGCGTAATGCCCTCTCGGTTGAGCAGGTGCGCATCGATGCGCGAAACCTGCGTGGTCATGTCGGCGCGCACGCCCAAGGTACGGCCGGACAACTGATCCACCAGCTTGAAGGTACGCAGGTTCAGGTCGGCGCCCGTTCCCGAAAGCAGGGAATCGATGTATTCCACCAGCGGAGGCGCGACGAGTTCGTAGCCGTAGGTGCGAAACAAGTCGAGCAAATCGCGCCGCAGTTCTTCGATGCGACGGGCCTCGGCAGGCAATACGTCAGCCAGATTCTCTGGCAAGAGCCAATTTGACATCATGAAGTCGTATCAAGCGCCCCATTGGGCGAACCAGACAAACAAAAAGCGACTCGGGGCGTAAGCCCGCCAAGTCGCTTTGCGGAAAAACTGAAACCAAACTTACGAGTTAGTATAAACGATAGCGGCCCCGAAGGGAAAGCGGGACGTGTCGCCGACACGCCCCGCTCATGCAAACACCCGTCTGAAACTGTTGCAAATACGTCAGTTCTGCGGCTGGACATTTCCTTCGGAAGCATTCCAGAATCGGAAGAACTCCGATTTCGGGCTGAGCACCAGGGTGTCGGATGATGCCCCGGAGAACGCGGAGCGGTAGCTTTCCAGACTCTTGTACAGGCTATAAAACCCGGGATTGCGCCCATAGGCCGCCGCGTACAGGGATGCGGCCTCGGCATCGCCGCGGCCCATGATTTCCTGGGCCTGGGCATAGGCCTTGGCCAGGATTTCCTGCCGCTCGCGATCGGCCTGGGCGCGGATGCGCTCGCTGTCCGCCGCGCCCGACGCGCGCAGGCGATTGGCCTCCTGCTTGCGCTCGGCCTCCATGCGCCGATACACCGACTCGGAAATCTCGGGCGCGAAATCGATACGGCGCAGACGCACGTCGACCACTTCCACCCCCAGGGGCAACGCGCGCGCGGCAACCGTGGACGACACTTCACGCATGATGGCGTCGCGCTTGCTGGAAACCACTTCCTTGACCGTCCGAACGTTGACGGAAGCGTTGAGCGCATCGCGAATCTGGGCCTGCAAGCGCTCGACGGCGGCGCGATCGTTGGCGCCGAAGGTGACGTAGAACTGCCGTGGATCGGCGATGCGCCATTTCACGAACGAGTCGATCAGCAGGTTCTTCTTTTCCGCAGTCTGGATGCGCTCCGGATCATTGGTTTCTATGGTCTGCAGCCGCTTGTCGAGCAGCACGACGTTCTCGAATGGGGGAGGCAGCTTGAAATGCAGGCCCGGCGTGGTGATGGTCTCGCGTACTTCGCCCAGCGCGAACACCAGGGCCGCATCGCGCTCCCTGACGATGAACACGCATGAGGACAACACCGCCAATACGATCAGCAGACCTATCAAGACTGGAAATAAACGTGGCATCTTGGGTCTCCTAGCGCGAATACGGACTTATCGAAAGAGAGTTTGGACTGGCGGGCGCGGGAGCCTGGCGCCCCTGAGCCGGCGCGGTCCTGTTCGCCGTATTGCCGGATGCCGCGGCGGCCGCGCCCGCGGCGCTTTCCGCTGGACTGAGCGCGGGTCCCGGGCGCGAGCTCGACACATCCTTCATGATTTTGTCCAACGGCAAATACAGCATGTTGTTGCTGGACTGGGCATCGATCATGACTTTGCTGGAATTTTCCAGTATTTGCTGCATGGTCGACAGATACAGGCGCTCGCGCGTGATGGCGGGCGCCTTGGCATACTCGGTCTCGACGCTGGTGAAGCGCGCCGTATCGCCCTGGGCATCGCCGATGACCTTGGCGCGGTACCCTTCGGCCTCCTGCACCATCCGGGCCGCCTGGCCCTCGGCTTCGGGCAAGACCTGGTTGGAATAAGCGTTACCTTCGTTGATCTGGCGCTCGCGGTCCTGGCCGGCCTTGACCGCGTCGTCGAACGCCGCCTGCACCTGCTCGGGCGGCTGGACGTTCTGGATGGCGACGGTGCTGATCTGTATCCCCGTTTCGTAGCGGTCCAATATGCTTTGCGCCAGCTTGTGCACCGCGGAGGCGACCTCGGTGCGTCCCGAGTACAGGACGAAGTCCATGGGATGCTTGCCGACGATCTCGCGCATGGCGGTTTCCGCCGCCTGGCGCACGGATTCGTCGGGCTGGCTGGTCTTGAACAAGTAATCCGGCGCGCCGTTGGGCTCCAGGCGATACTGGACGACGAACTGCAAATCGATGATGGCCTCGTCGGTCGTCAGCATCAAGGATTCGGGCAGCACCTTGTTGCGGGCGGTTCCCCGATAGCCCACTTCGAAGGTGCGCAACTGGGAGATATTGACCATCTGGCCGCTTTCGATCGGATACGGCAACCGCCATTGCAGGCCGGGACTGAGCGTCTTGGTGTATTGACCGAAACGGGTGATGACGGCGACCTGACCTTCCTGAACGATCATCAAGCCGCTTGCAAGCCACAACGCGACGCCGATCGCCACGATGACGCCGATCAGCTTGGGAGAGCCCTTGAATGCCGGGACGCCGCCGTTGCCGCCGCCCGAGCCGTTGCCGCCGAACGGATTGCCGCCCCGTTTCGGCTTGCGGCCAAAAACCGAACCCAGGCGATTGTTGAAGTCGCGCCAGACCTCGTCCAGATCGGGCGGACCGTCGCTGCGGCCCGGACGGCGCGGAGGCTCTGAACCGTTGTCGTTATCGTTCTTGTTTCCGCGACCCCAGCCCGGATCATTGAGATTGAATATTTTGGTGAATGAACGCATTGTTTTCCGCGATTTGACCAGATTCAGCGATGGCTTGACGCAAACCGTCCAAACCGTCGCGCTCCATAGCACTTACAAAGACTCGCGCAATGGTACCATGTTCATCACGCTCCACCCGCGGCTCGTAGCCCGCCGCGTCAATTTTGTTATAAACCAATATTCTGGGAACGTCATCCGCGCCGATGTCGTGCAAGACCTTATTGACCTCCTGCACCTGCTCGTCTCGCTGCGCACTGGAGGCATCGATGACGTGCAGGATCAGGTCCGCCTGCACGGTTTCCTCCAGCGTGGCCCTGAACGCCGCGATCAGCGTCGGCGGCAGGTCCCTGATGAATCCCACGGTATCGGAAATCACCGTCTGCCCCGCCCCTTCTATCCAAACGCGCCGCGTCGTCGTGTCCAGCGTCGCGAACAACTGGTCCGCGGCGTAGGCGCCGGCTCGCGTCAATGCATTGAACAAGGTGGACTTTCCCGCGTTCGTATAGCCCACCAGAGACACGGACAACGTCCGGCCGCGGGAGCGTGCGCGCCGTTGGCTGGTCCGCTGCCGCTGCACGCGATCGAGCCGTTCGCGAAGGGTGCGGACCTTGGCGCCGATCATGCGCCTATCCATTTCCAGCTGGGATTCGCCGGGTCCGCGCATCCCTATGCCGCCGCGCTGCCGTTCCAGGTGGCTCCACATGCGCGTCAGGCGGGTCTGCAGATGCTGCAGCTGGGCCAGTTCGACTTGCAGCTTGCCCTCGTGGCTTTGCGCGCGCAGCGCGAAGATATCCAGGATCAAGGCCACCCGGTCGACGACCCTGCGCTCGAGGACTCGCTCTATGTTGCGTTGCTGGGCCGGCGACAAGGGCTGATCGAACAGGACGATGTCGATGTCGGAGGCGCGCACGATGTGCAGCGCTTCGTCTAGCTTGCCCGATCCGATGAAATGCTTGGCGTCCGGAGCCTGGCGGCGAACGGCGAGCACGTCGACGATGTCCGCGCCGGCGCCCTTGGCCAGCATGATGAACTCCTCGGCATGAGCCTGATGATCCGAATTGCCAAGGTCGACGCTGATGACCAGCGCCTTCAAAGAAGGCCTCCGCATTTTCCATGCCGCGGCGAGCAATGAAAACTCCCTGCCGATGCGAAACGCATCGCGGGGAGTTCGATCGGGCGCAGCTTCGGTAAATGCTTATTCAGAAGGCGTATCCACTTGAAATGACACCGGGCGAGCCGGAACCACTGTCGAAATGGCATGCTTGTAAACCATTTGCGTGACGGTATTGCGCAATAGCACGACATACTGATCAAACGATTCTACCTGTCCCTGCAGCTTGATGCCGTTGACCAGGTAGATGGAAACGGGCACGTGATCCTTGCGAAGTGCGTTAAGGAACGGATCTTGTAGTGTTTGCCCTTTATTGCTCATTGGCTGGACTCCAATTATTTTGTTATTGATATCGAAGGTGAAACCCATACTTTACAGGGTTTTCCCTAGATGCGCACAAGGCCATGGTGAATTTATCGGCAATCGCTGAAAAATTTTAATGTTTATCATCCAAAATGCCTTTCAACACGTTACACAAGCGGTCATTGTCTTGCAACGTGCCGATGGAGATCCGCAAAAACTGCTGGATGCGCTCATTCTTGAAATGACGCACGAGTATGCCTTGCGCTCGCAGGTCCTGGCTGATCCGCTGCGCGTCGTGTCCGGGATGCCGGGCGAAAATGAAGTTGGCCGACGACGGCAAAACCTGGAAGCCCATTTCCCGCAAACGCCGCGCCAGGTCCTCGCGGGCCTGGATGACCAGCTGCGTTTTTTCGTGGAAATAAGCCGTGTCTTCGATCGACGCCAGGGCTCCCGCCTGGGCCGGGCGATCCAGCGGATAGGAATTGAAGCTGTCCTTGACGCGCTTCAGCCCATCGACGACGGCCTTGCCGGCCATTGCGTAACCTACACGCAGGCCCGCCAGGGCGCGGGATTTCGACAAGGTATGGACGACCACCAGGTTGTCGTGCTTCGCCAGCAAGGAAACCGCCGACCGGGCGCCAAAGTCGACGTAGGCTTCGTCGATGACGACGGCCGCGTCCGGATGCGCCTGGGCAAGCGCGCCGATGGCTCCCAGGTCCAGCGCGATGCCCGTCGGTGCATTGGGGTTGGCGATGATGATGCCCGCCGGCGCCGCGCCGTCGTCGGCCGCGTAATCGTCGACCCTTATCGAGAAATCGTCGGCCAGGGGAATCAGCCTGAACGGTATATCGAACATCTGCACATAGGTGCGATAGAAGCTGTAGGAAATATCCGGCATCCACAAGGCCCGCCCTTCGCGGCGGAACAAGGCGCGGAATACGTGGGCGAGCACTTCGTCCGATCCATTGCCGACGAACACCTGCGCGGGATCGATGCCGTGCAGGCGGGCCACGGCCTGGCGCAACGCCGACGAATCGTAGTCGGGATACAAGCGCAGCGTATCGTTGGCCGCATCGCGAATCGCCTGCAACGCCAATGGAGACGGCCCGTACGGATGCTCGTTCGTGTTGAGTTTGAGCAGGTTGTCGACTTTGGGCTGCTCACCAGCCGTATAGGGAATCAGATCGGCGACATCGTCGCTCCAGAAACGGCTCACGATTTCTCCTGAACGTAGGGATTGTGCGAGGCCTTGAATTCGATGCTGAGCGGCGTGCCTTCGAGCTTGAATTCCTGGCGAAAACGGCTTTCGAGATAACGGCGATACGATTCGGGTATGGCGTCCAGCGCACTGCCATGGATGATGATGCGCGGCGGGTTCTGGCCTCCCTGGTGCGCGTAGCGCATCTTGGGCCTGAACGGCCCCTTGCGCGGAGGCTGCTGCTGCTCGACCGCGGCATGCAGCGCGCGAGTGAGCTTGGGCGTGGAAAGCTTGGCGAAGGCGGCGGCGTGCGCCGCGTTGACCGACTTGAGCAAGGGCCTGATGCCCGCCGATTTCAATGCCGATATGGTGTGCATTTTGGCGAAGGACAAGAACCGCATCTTGCGCTCGAACTCGCGCAGCACGCGCTCGCGCTGTTCCGAATCCAGGCCGTCCCATTTGTTGATGGCGACGACGAGCGCCCTGCCCGTTTCCAGGATGAATCCCGCGATATGCGCATCCTGGTCGGAAATCTCGGCATGCGCGTCCAGCATCAACACCACGACGTTGCACGCCTCGATGGCCTGCAGCGTCTTGATGACGGAAAATTTTTCGATCGCCTCGAAGACCTTGCCGCGGCGGCGCAGCCCGGCCGTGTCGATCAACAGATAGGGCACGCCGTCGCGCTCGAACTCGATCTCGATCGCGTCGCGCGTGGTGCCGGGCATGTCGAACGCAATCACGCGCTCTTCGCCCAACAAGGCGTTGATGAGAGTCGACTTGCCGACATTGGGCCTGCCGACGATCGCCAGCTTGATGCGATGCTGCGCCGGCGCGGCTCGAGCCGCATCGTCGCCGTCCTGTCCGGACACGTCGGGCAGCCGGCCTTCGACCGAATCGTCCACGGGATCGAACTCGCCGTCTTCCTCGTCCCGGCCGTCTTCGGAGGCAGGCGGCAAGTCCAGCAGCGACAAGGCTTGCTCGACCAGATCGACGACGCCGTCGCCGTGCGAGGCGGAAATGGGATGGGGTTCGCCCAGGCCCAGTTCGTAGAATTCCGACGCGGCCGAACTATGGCGCATGCCTTCGGCCTTGTTGACGGCCAAGACGACACGCTGGTTGTTTTTGCGCAGCAAGGCGGCGATCTCATGATCGTGCGCGTTGATGCCGGCGCGCGCATCCACCAGGAAAATCACGACGTCGGACTCGGCAATGGCTTGCTGCGTCTGGCGCGCCATGTGCGCCAATATGCCGGTTTTGGCGACGGGCTCGAAGCCTCCTGTGTCCACGACGATGAAAGGCGTGCTGCCGACCCGGCCTTCGCCGTAGTGCCGGTCCCGGGTCAGGCCTGAAAAATCCGCCACCAACGCAGCCCGCGAACGCGTGATGCGATTGAACAGCGTGGACTTCCCGACGTTGGCCCGTCCCACCAGGGCGATGACCGGCTTATATGCGATGGTGCTCAATTGACGCCAACCAGAACCAATGCGCCGTTTCCGGTTTGTACCAGAACGCCGCGATCCGTCGCCACCGGGGGCGATACGATGGCGCCGCCGCCGACCTGAACGCGGCCGAGCAAACTGCCGTCGGCGCGCGACAAGAAGTGCACGAAACCATCCAGATCGCCGACGGCGATGCCTTGATGCACGACGGCGGGCGCGGTCAAGCGACGATTCCGCAGCCCGTCCTGTTTCCAGACTTCGCGCCCGGAAGCCAGCTCGAACGCGTGAACCACATCGCGCTGGTCCGGCGCATAGACCATGCCGGGGTCGATCGCCATGCCGGCGCTGCTGGAAAAGCGCTGCTCCCACATGGGAACGCCGCCCTGCGACACGTCAAAGCACACCATTTTCCCTTGATAGGTCACGCCGCACAATGCCGGCCCCATGATCTGCGGGGCGCCGACGACGTCGCTGATGCGATCCAGGTCGGTCGCGCCCTGCGAGGTGGAGATCGTGCCCTCCCATTGCACGCTCCCGGTCGGGGCGTGAATGGCGATCAGTCTGCCGTTGGGCAGGCCGGCCATGAGCAGGTCGTCGACGATGCGCATCTGCATGGAAGCCTTCAAGGCCAAGGCGGGACCGGGCCGCTGCACGTCCCAGAGCGCCTCGCCGGAGTTCGCATCGAACGCCTGGATCCGATAGTCGGAACTGCGCACGACGACGACGCCCGCGCCCACGACCGGCGGAACGGCCACTTCGCTCGTGGCGCGCACACGCCATTTCTCCCTGCCGTTCTCATCCAGCGCCACGACGTTTCCATCGGCGGCGGCGGCCACCGTCGTGCGGCCGTCGGAACCGGCGCCCGCGGAAAGATTCATACCTGTATCCGTCTGCCAGATCACCCGTCCGGAGGCCAAATCGATCTTGCTGACGCGGCCGTTGGGCGCGGCCGCATACACATAGCCGTCCAGCACGGTCGGCATGAAGCCATAGCCGCTGCCGCTGCCCAGCGAAACCGACCACTGCTGGCCTACCGACACGCCGGCCTGGTATTCGGTCAAGGGCGCGGGCGCGTAGCGTTCGTCGTGGCTGGAAAACATCGAGCAGCCGGCCAACAGGCCGACGCACAACGCCACGGCGGTATTACGCGCGACATGGCGGCAAAGAGAATTACGCATGATTTCAGACCTCACCTAAAGCATCGATTTTCAACTGCAGGACTTGTCGCACCGACGCATCCACGCCACTCAGCTCTTTCAGCGCCTCTTCCCACGCCTTGCGCGCTTCGGCCGGCTTGCCGCGCGCCAGCAGGATGTCGCCGCGCCGATCCAGGAACAGCCCCGCGTAGCCCGATGGCGGATCCGCCAGCAGTGCCTCGGCCTGGTCATAATTCTTCTGTTCGAGCAGGATGCCGGCCAAGCGCAGGCGTGCGAGCGGCGTCAAGGCCGGATCGGTGTTCTGCTCGATCAGCCATTGCAGCTGCTCTTTCGCCCCTTCGAGATCCTGGCGTTCGTACAAGGTGTGCGCCGCCAGCAGCACGCCGCGAGAGGTATAGCCCGACCGGGGAAAGTCGCTGCGCATCGTGTCGCTCGCGGCCTTGATCCGGGTCACGGCTTCATCGCCGGCTTCGCGGCTGGCGGTCTCCAGCGCCTCGAAATAGCTCATGGCCTGGTTCGCCTGGTTGCTTTGGTGCCATTGCCAGCCGCGCCAGCCCAGTACGCCGGCCACGATGACGAATGCGACGATGACCAGCAACGTGCCGTAGCGGTCCCACCAGGCCCGCAACGCATCCAGTTTTTCCTGTTCTTCTAAATCGTATGCCATGCTTCGTTCAAATCCTTGATTTCAATTCATCGGCCAATCGATCGAAAGTGATCGTTTCCTGTTGCGCCTGTTCGGCGGTATCCGACACGCGCAGCCACTTGACGGTGGCCGCCCGCTGCGCCAGCTCATCGGAGCCCAGCACGACCGCCGCCACGGCGCCGCTGGCATCCGCCCGCTTGAACTGGGACTTGAAGCCCGCCGATCCGGCATGGACGATAATCCGCAAGCCCGCATCGCGCAGCGATTCCGCCAGTGTAGCCGCAGTTCGCTGCGCGGCGTCGCCCTGATGGACCACGTAGACTTGGCATTCGGGCTGGGCGTGAGCGCCGGAGGACTGTTCGCACAGATCCAGCAGGCGTTCCATGCCTATGGCGAATCCGACGGCCGGCGCCGGTTTGCCGCCCAGGAGCTCGATCAGCCCGTCATAACGGCCGCCGCCGCACACGGTGCCCTGGGCGCCCAGGCGATCCGTCACCCACTCGAAAACCGTCAGATTGTAATAGTCCAGGCCGCGCACGAGACGCGTATTCAATCGGTATGCAATACCGGCGTCATCCAGGCGCGCGCAGACGCCCGCGTAATGATCCAGGGATTCCCGCCCCAGGAAGTCGAACAGCTTCGGCGCGTTATTGGCCATCTCCTGCATGGCGGGATTCTTGGTGTCCAGCACGCGCAAAGGGTTGGTGTACATCCGCCGCCTGGCTTCGTCATCCATGACCGCGGTGTGCTGTTCCAAGTACTCGATGAGCGCCGTGCGGTGCGCGCTGCGCTCGCTGGCCTGGCCCAGGGAATTGATCTCCAGGCGGATGTCGGTCAAGCCCAGCAGTTTCCATAACCGCGCCAGCATCACGATCATCTCGGCATCGATGTCGGGCCCTGGCAAGCCCAGGGCCTCGACGTCTATCTGATGGAATTGGCGAAAACGGCCGCGCTGCGGTTTCTCGTGCCGAAAGACCGGGCCCATCGAAAACACCCGCTGCGGCCTATCGTAAAGCAGATTATGCTCGATGGTCGCGCGCACGATGCCGGCGGTGAACTCCGGGCGCATCGTCAACGCTTCGCCATTGAGGGAATCGGTAAAGGAATACATTTCCTTTTCGACGATGTCGGTGACTTCGCCGATGCCGCGGGTGAACAGGCGGGTATGCTCCAGAACCGGCGTACGCATGTTGCGGTAGCCGTAGCCGGCCAGCCACTCGCGAACCGTTTGCTCCAGCCGCTCCCAGTTCGCGCTTGCATCCGGCAGCGTATCTTTCATGCCGGTCAGGGCGCGGACCTTCTCGAACTGTCTGGACTGCGTTGTTTCTTGCGACTGCGTCATAGCGTTAAATTAAAGATCACGCGGTTGGTCCGCGGCATGGGATGAATCGGATACGGCCTGGCCATAACGCCGCTCGACGTAATCCTGGACGATGGCCTGGAATTCTTTGGCTATGCCCTCGCCCTTCAGGGTAACGGTGCGCTCTCCGTCGATATAGACCGGCGCGGACGGGATTTCACCCGTGCCCGGCAAGCTGATGCCGATGTCGGCGTGGCGGCTTTCGCCCGGACCGTTCACCACGCAGCCCATCACCGCCACGTTCATGGTCTCGACGCCGGGGTAGCGCGTCTTCCAGACCGGCATCTGCTCGCGCAAATAGGCTTGGATGCTGTCGGCCAATTCCTGGAAAACCGTGCTGCTGGTGCGCCCGCATCCGGGGCATGCCACGACCATGGGCGTAAAGGCGCGCAAACCCATGCTTTGCAGGATTTCCTGGGCGACGATCACTTCGCGCGAACGGTCGCCGCCGGGCTCGGGCGTCAGTGAAATGCGTATCGTGTCGCCGATGCCCTGCTGCAGCAGGACCGCCAGCGCAGCCGTGGAGGCCACGATGCCCTTGCTGCCCATGCCCGCCTCGGTGAGCCCCAGGTGCAAGGGATAATCGCAACGCGTGGACAGGTCTTGATAAACCGTGATCAGGTCCTGGACATGGCTGACTTTGCAGGACAGCACGATGCCGTTGGGCGAGAGCCCCAATTGCTCCGCCCGCTGCGCATTGCTGATGGCCGACACCACCAGGGCATCGCGCATGACCGCTCGCGCATCCCAGGGCTGGGCGCGGCGATTGTTGTCGTCCATCATGCGCGCCATCAGCTCATGGTCCAGGCTGCCCCAGTTGACGCCGATGCGCACGGGTTTATCGTAGCGGCAGGCGATTTCTATCATCTGGGCGAAGTTGTCGTCGCGCTTTTTGCCGCCGCCCATGTTGCCGGGGTTGATGCGGTACTTGGACAAAGCCTGGGCGCACTCCGGAAACTGCGACAGCAACTTGTGTCCGTTGTAATGGAAATCGCCGACCAGGGGCGTGTCGACGCCCATGCGATCCAGATGCTCGCGTATGGCCGGGACTTCCCCGGCGGCTTCGGGCGTGTTGACGGTGATGCGGACCATCTCCGATCCCGCCAGCGCCAGTTCCTTGACCTGAATGGCCGTGGCCACGGCATCGACCGTATCCGTATTGGTCATGGATTGCACGACCACGGGCGCCCGCCCGCCGACCTGCACGCTGTTTGCGCCCCATCGCACCTGCACCGGCCGCGTCGCGCGCCGCGCGGCGGCGCCGACGGGCAAAGGCTGGCATTCTGACGCGGGAGCTGCGGTAATCGTCATTTCTGTATGGATTTCAGCCAATCGAACATCAGCCAGGATTCGGGAATCCATGCTCGCTCTATGGCATAGAACACGGCGATGAGCAAAACAACCAAAATGATAACCAACCATCCCCAGGGACGGCCGGAGGGTTCGTCGTGCAACGGCATGTCCGTTTCCTGATAACGGTTGACGACGCGATTGACGGCCGCCGAGGGCGACGCGGCGGACGCGCCGACCTGGCGCTCCAGCGTGTCCAGCAGCGCGTCGGCGTCCGCCTGCAGGAAGCGGGCGTAGTTCTTGACCAATCCGCGCAAGGAAACACCTTGCGGAAGATCATCCCACCGTTCCTGCTCCAGGGCGTCCAGTTGGCGAACGGAGAACTTGAGCCGCGCGGAAACTTCGGACAAGCTCATGCCGCGGGCCTCGCGCAGCGCGCGCAACGTCGATCCGACGCTCGCGGCCGACAGGCCTGCGCCCTGTGCGGGAATCGGTTCTTGGCTCGTCTCTATGGGCTCGGTCATGCTCGCTCCTGATTGATCGCAATGACAGCGCGGTTGGGCAAGCGCTGCGCAATGCGCGTACGGTCCTTTACGTCTCCGGCCAACTGGCCACAGGCCGCGGCGATGTCATCGCCTCGCGTCTTGCGCACGGTGGTGATCACGCCGGCATCCATCAGTCGCTGCGCGAAAAGACGCACCCGTGCCGTGGAGGAACGCTTCAAGCCCGACTGAGGGAAAGGATTGAAAGGTATCAAATTGAATTTGCAGCGAACCTGTGACGCAATGGCGATCAGCTCGCGCGCATGATCGTCGCCGTCGTTCACGCCGTCCAGCATGATGTATTCGAACGTGATGAAATCGCGCGGCGCGAACTCCAAGTAGCGGTTGCAGGCGGCCAACAATTCGGCCAAGGGATACTTGCGGTTCAAGGGAACCAGCTTGTCGCGCAACGCATCGTTGGGCGCATGCAAGGAGACGGCCAAGGCGACCGGGCAGTCCGTGGACAAGCGGTCCATCATCGGCACGACGCCGGACGTGGATACGGTGACCCGCCGCCGCGACAAGCCATAGGCATTGTCGTCGAGCATCAAGCGCAAGGCGCCCACCACCTGATCGTAATTCAGGAGCGGTTCGCCCATGCCCATCATCACCACATTGCTCACGACGCGCGACACCGGCGCCGCCGTGGCCGTATCGGCGAGCCGGGCGCCGCCCGCATCCGCCTGCACCGCCCGCCTGGCGAACCACAGCTGGCCGATGATCTCGGCCGTGGTCAGATTGCGGTTGAAGCCCTGATAGCCCGTGGAACAGAAAGGACATGCCACGGTGCAGCCGGCCTGGCTGGAGATGCAGAGCGTCCCGCGATCGTCTTCGGGAATGAAAACCGCCTCGACCGCGTTGTTGTCGCCGACGTCGAACAGCCACTTGCGCGTTCCGTCGACAGAGCGCTGTTCGGTTGACACGGCAGGCGCGTGAATCGAACAGCGTTCTGCAAGCTGCCCGCGAAACTCGCGTGCCAGGTCCGTCATGTCGTCAAAGGAATCCACGCCGCGCTGGTGCACCCAGCGCAGCAGTTGCTTGGCGCGAAACGGCTTGCCGCCCCACTGCCCGACGAGGTCGGTCAGCTCGGCGGCCCCGAGCCCCAAAAGATTGATGGAATCCGATGACATCGTGAACAAGGCGGCGTGCGAGTGCGGGAGCGTCAACCGATCAACGGCTGAAAACCTGGCTTTCCGGGAAGAAGAAAGCGATTTCCACCGCTGCGGTTTCGGCGGCGTCCGAGCCGTGCACGGCATTGGCGTCGATGCTGTCGGCGAAGTCGGCGCGGATCGTGCCTGCTTCGGCCTTCTTGGGGTCGGTGGCGCCCATCAGGTCGCGGTTTTTCTGGATCGCGTTCTCGCCTTCCAGAACCTGCACGAACACGGGGCCGGAGACCATGAAATCAACCAGGTCCTTGAAAAAAGGACGCTCTTTGTGCACGCCGTAAAAGCGTTCGGCTTCTTCGCGGGACAACTGCTGCAACCGGGCGGCAATCACTTTCAGGCCCGCCTGCTCGAAACGGGCAACGATCTGGCCGATCACGTTCTTGGCGACGGCATCGGGTTTGATAATGGAAAGAGTGCGTTCAATAGCCATGAAAAATCCAAACAGTTAATGAAATAAAAAGGACTTACCGTTGAGTAAATGAAGATGATGGCGGGCCACTTCGGCCGAAAACCGGACCTCCAAACCCAAAAACCGGGGTTGCGGAAATAGTTTTTCTAATGAAAACAACAACTTTGCTATAGTTTATGTGAACCCGGTATTTTAACATGCGAATCTGTCACGGCTACGGCTTAAAATAAAGCCGACGACTACCCTGATTGAGCTCACGGCTGCGCCGCGCAGCCCGATGCGACAGGCGCGCACCAACACGCTCTTACCTTTTCACCGCACAATGACCACGACACCAACGCCTACGGCATCCGAGCAGCTTTCAAAAAGTTTTGAACCTCAAGAAATAGAATCACGCTGGTACACGCAATGGGAACGCTCCGGTGTTTTCGCCGCCGGGCGGCACGTGCTCCCGGCGCCCGGCACGGCGCGCGCCGATACGACCCCGCCCTCCTTCGCCGTCCAGTTTCCTCCCCCCAACGTGACCGGCACCCTGCACATGGGACATGCGTTCAATCAGACCGTCATGGACGGGCTGGTGCGCTATCACCGGATGCGCGGCGCCGACACGGCCTTCATCCCGGGCACGGACCATGCGGGCATCGCCACGCAGATCGTCGTCGAACGCCAGCTGGACGCGCAGAACATCACGCGCCACGACCTGGGCCGCGAGAAATTCGTGGAAAAAGTCTGGGAATGGAAAGAAAAATCGGGCAGCGCCATCACCAGCCAATTCCGCCGCCTGGGCTCCTCGGCCGACTGGGACCGCGAGTACTTCACCATGGACGGCAACTTGTCCCGCGCCGTGGTGGAAACCTTCGTGCGCCTCTATGAGCAAGGCTTGATCTATCGGGGCAAAAGACTGGTCAACTGGGACCCCGTATTGGGCACCGCCGTCTCGGACCTGGAAGTGGTCAGCGAAGAAGAAGACGGCTTCCTGTGGGAAATCCGCTATCCCCTCGAAGAACCCGTCGACGGCCTGGAGTACCTCGTGGTAGCCACGACCCGCCCTGAAACGATGCTGGGCGACGTCGCCGTGATGGTCCACCCCGAAGACGAGCGCTACGCCCGCCTGATTGGCAAGCACGTGACCCTGCCGCTGGTCGGCCGCCGGCTACCCGTCATCGCGGACGACTACGTGGACCGCGAGTTCGGGACCGGCGTGGTCAAAGTCACTCCCGCGCACGACTTCAACGACTACGCCGTGGGCCAGCGCCACGGCCTGGACATGATCAGCATCCTGACGCTGGACGCGCACATTTCCGACGAGGCGCCGCAAGCCTATCGCGGCATGGACCGCTTTGCCGCCCGCAAGCAGATCGTCTCCGACCTGAAAGACATCGATGCGCTGCAGGCCGCCAAGCCCCACAAGCTGATGGTGCCGCGCGGAGACCGGACCAACACGGTCATCGAACCCATGTTGACGGACCAGTGGTTCGTGGCCATGAGCAAGCCGGCGCCGGAAGGCTCGCTCAATCCCGGCAAGAGCATCACCGAGGTCGCGCTGCAGGCCGTGGCCGACGGGCGGATCAAGTTCTACCCGGAAAACTGGACCACCACCTACAACCAGTGGCTGAACAATATCCAGGACTGGTGTATTTCCCGCCAGCTGTGGTGGGGCCACCAGATTCCGGCCTGGTATGGCGAAGACGGGCGCCTGTTCGTCGCCCGCGATGAAGCCGACGCCGTCGAGCAGGCGCGCCGGGCCGGCGTCGACGGTCCGCTGCGCCGCGACGAAGACGTGCTGGATACCTGGTTTTCTTCCGCGCTCGTGCCCTTCAGCGACCTGGGCTGGCCCGAGCGGACGCCCGACCTGGAGCGCTACCTGCCTTCCAGCGTACTGGTCACCGGTTTCGACATTATCTTTTTCTGGGTCGCCCGCATGATCATGATGAGCATGCACATGACCGGAAAAATTCCTTTCCATGACGTCTACGTGCACGGCCTGGTTTGCGATGCCGACGGCAAGAAAATGAGCAAGTCCAAGGGCAATACCATCGATCCGGTGGACCTGATCGACGGCATCGACCTGCCAGGCCTGCTGGAAAAGCGCACCTCCGGGCTGATGAACCCGAAGCAGGCGGAAAGCATCCGGAAAAAGACCGGCAAGGACTACCCCCAGGGCTTTCCCGCCTACGGGGCGGATGCCCTGCGTTTCACGATGGCCGCCTACGCCACGCTGGGCCGCAACATCAATTTCGACCTCAAACGCTGCGAGGGCTATCGCAATTTCTGCAACAAGCTGTGGAACGCGTCGCGCTTCGTCCTGATGAACACCGAGGGTCACGACCTGAGCCGGGAAACCGCCATCCAGGACGGCGCAAGCGTATCCGCGCGGCTCTCCTTCGCCGACAAATGGATCATCAGCCGCCTGCAGCGCCTGGAATCGGAAGTCGAGCAAGGCTTTGCCGACTATCGCTTCGACAACATCGCCAACGCCATCTACCAATTCGTCTGGAACGAGTATTGCGACTGGTACGTGGAATTGGCCAAGGTTCAGCTGCAGAACGGCGACGCCGCTAGACAGCTGGGCACGCGCCGCAGCCTGATCCGCGTCCTGGAGACCGTGCTGCGCCTGGCCCACCCCATCATTCCCTTCATCACCGAAGAGCTTTGGCAGAAAGTATCGGTCGTGGCGGGCAAGCGCGGGGAAGAGCAGCAAACCAGCATCAGCGTCCAACCCTATCCGGCCTCCGATCCGTCAGCGATCGACCCGGACTCGGAAAGCCGGGTCAACGACCTGAAGGCTCTCGTGGAAGGCGTGCGCGCGCTCAGGGGCGAGATGTCGCTGTCGCCGGCTCAACGCGTTCCCCTGATGATCCAGGGCAAGCGCGAGGCTTTCCAGGACTATGTCCCCTACCTGGCTGCCCTGGGCAAGCTGTCGAGCGTGGATATCGTCGACGAGCTTCCCGACGTCGGCGCGCCCGTGCAAGTCGTGGGCGGCACGCAGCTGATGCTGCACGTGGAAATCGACGTCGACGCCGAACGCGCGCGCTTGTCCAAGGAAATCGCGCGCCTGCGGGGTGAAATCGCCAAGGCCCGGGCCAAGCTGGGCAATGAAAGCTTCGTGGCGCGCGCGCCCGCCGCCGTCGTCGAACAGGAAAAAATGCGCGTGAGCCAGTTCCAGGAAACGCTGGACAAGGTGCATGGCCAACTGAGCAAGCTGGCTTAGGGCGATCGCGGCACGCGTCGGACCGAGGAAGCGTTAAGCCAAGGTCGCCAGGAATGCCTCGTCGGCCTTGCTCAGCTTGCCCGCCGCCCTGGCGGCCTGGATCAGATCCGGCCGCCGCGCGGCGGTCAGGGCCAGCGATCGGCGGCGGCGCCATAACGCGATTTGCGCATGGTGCCCGGACAGCAGCTCCGCCGGCGCGCTCTCCCCCAGGTAGATCTCGGGGCGCGTGTAGTGGGGGCTATCCAGCAAGCCGTCGATGGCTTCGTGAAAAGAGTCCTGACGGGCCGATTCGCTATCGTTCAACACGCCGGGCAACAATCGCACCACGCTATCCATGATGGCCAAGGCGCCGATTTCGCCGCCGGACAAGACAAAATCGCCCAACGATACCTCATGCGTGATGCGTCGGTCGATGAAACGCTGGTCTATGCCTTCGTAGCGGCCGCAAACCAGAATCGCTCCCCGGCCCGCGGCCAAGCCGGCGGCCATGGATTGGTCGTAGCGCCGTCCCGTAGGGCTGAGAAGCACGACGGGCAAGCCGGATTCCGCGTCCTGGCCGCCCCCCCTGGCCCGCATGGCGGCATCGACGGCCTTGTCCAAGGGCTCGGCCAGCATCACCATGCCCGGCCCGCCGCCGTAGGGGCGATCATCCACCGTTCGGTGTACGTCGGTCGTGAAATCACGCGGGTTCCAGAAATGCAGGGACCAGACCCCCTGCTTACGGGCGCGGCCGGTCACGCCCTGATCGGCGCAGGCGGAAAACATGTCGGGGAACAAGGTAATGACATCGAAACGCATATCGCCTATCCCGCCATCCCTGATGGAACGCCCGCGCCCACGCGCGGTTTCGGCCCAAAGCCCGGAGAGCTCAAAAATCCACCGGCCAATTGCTGTCCAGCCGCTTGCCCGCCAGGTCGACCGTGTGAACGTGGGCGGCGACGAACGGGACCAGGACTTCCTGCGGCCTGTCCTTGGAGTCTTTCATCCAGACCAGCTGTCCCGACTCGTCGAGCGACGCTCGGGCGACACGCAGGATCGCATGCGCGCCGTTTTCCATGACGTCACGCACTTGCCCGAGCAGGGCGGGCTCGCCATCCTGCCGCTCGCCATACAGGCGGCAGCCGACCAGATCCACCCAATAATACTCGTCGTCTTGCGCGGCCGGGAAATCCTGGCGCGATGCCAGAACGGCATGCGATTTGAGGGCTTCGGCCGCATCGCGCTCGACGATGCCCTCCAGCTGCGCGACGATGGCGGCGCTGTGCCGGCGGCTAGCAATAACCCGCACCGGAAATGGCGAAGCGCCCGAACTTGCTTGCGCAAGGGGCGCTTTCAGCCATAGAGTTTCTGCTGCCAGCAGCGTGTCGCCATCGACGGCATGCGGTTGGATTTTCACCCAGCCCCGTATGCCATAGGCGGACACGATACGGCCGAGCTCGATCAAGTCAGCGGGCGCTTGCCCATGCGATGACGTTGACCGGGACACGTTCGCCGTAGCTGCCGCGACGCCGCAATCAAGCGGCCGCTTTTGCCGAGTATTCTTTGACCAGGCGGGCAACGGCGGGCGACAATTGAGCGCCATTGCCGGTCCAGTATTCGACACGGTCCAGAGCCAGGCGCAGACCTTCGTGGCCTTCACCCGCAACGGGGTTGTAAAAGCCAACGCGTTCGATGAAACGACCATCGCGGCGATTGCGCGAATCAGCGGCAACAACGTTGTAAAACGGGCGCTTCTTCGAACCGCCGCGAGCCAGACGAATTACAACCATTGGTAATCCTTAAATATAGTGTTGTGGATAACAGATTATTCTAGCACTTTGCATGGGCGTCCCGCAAGCTCCAACCCGAATGCCGAGCGCATGGCCGCTGCCTGTTGCCTGCAAGAGACGCCCGCCGTCCGCCGTTCACCATGGGATACGAGGCCCGCCCGCCCTTTCTCGGGCCGCGCGGGCCTGGTTCGCGCATGCCGTCCGCGCATCAGGCCGCGGCCCGCACCAAGGGCTTTAGCGTTCGGTCGTCGCTGCGCGCGGCGATATGCTCCGGCCGCGGCGACAATCCGTACTTGGGCGCTTGCAGCCGGTTCTCCACGCTGTTGTACACCATGAACACGTTGGCCCGGGGCCACGGCGAGATATTGCCGCTCGAGCCGTGCATGGTGTTGCAATCGAAGAACACCACGGAACCCGCCTTGGCGACGACGGGCTCGATGCCGCCGTTCTCCACCAGCAGTTGCAGGCTGATGGGGTCCGGCACGCCGTACTCCTGCTTCTTCAGCGACGATTTATAGTGCTTGTCCGGGGTTTGCCCCACGCATGAGATGAATTGCTGGTGCGAGCCCGGCACCAGCATCAAGGGACCGTTGCACGCGTTGTTGTCGGTCAGAAGCACGGAACAACTCAGGGCGCGCATCGTCGGCATGCCGTCCTCGGTATGCCAGGTCTCGAAGTCCGAGTGCCAATAGAACTCCTTGCCTTTGAAGCCCGGCTTCATGTTGGCGCGCGATTGATGCATGTAGACATCGGAACCCAATATCTGCCGGGCCACCGGCAGCAAGCGCGGATCGCGCGCAAGCTCGGCCATGCGATCGTTCAGGCTGTGCACCTTGAAGATCGAACGCACTTCGTCGCTGCCCGGCTCGGTGATCGTGAACTCGGCGTCCTTGATCTTGCGGTCCCGGCTCATGCGGTCGATCTCGGACAGCAGGCCGGCCACTTCGCTTTCGTCGAAAACGTCATGCAGCACCAGAAAGCCGTTGCGTTCGTAGAACTGCAGCTGGCTTTCGTCCAGGGCATCCGCGTATGTGCCGCCGTCGTAGACGACGGGATCCTGGCGCGCGATGATGGCAGCGCCCCGGTCCGTACGCGAAACATAGTAATCCGTCATAACTCAACCTCCGTTCTAACCCATACCCGACGCGCGTCACGCATTGACAACCAGCGGATACACGCCCTTCTCGTCATGGACCTCGAAACCCGTCAAGGGCGGATTGAACACGCAGATCACGCGCAGCGGCTCCTTGCCTCCGCGCAGCCAATGTTCGTCATTCTTGTCCAGGGCGTACACCACGCCCGGCCCCAATGCGTACTTCTTTCCGTCCGCGATGGTCTCGACCTCGCCATCTCCCTCTACGCACCACACCGCCTCCAGATGGTTCTGGTAGTGGATGTGCGTTTCCGTGCCGGGAAAGATGACCGTTTCATGAAACGAAAATCCCATGCCGTCCTTCTTCAATAACACACGGCGGCTCAGCCAGTTCTGAGTCTTGACTTCGTTTTCCGTGCCTATCACGTCTTTGACGTTCTTCACTATCATGATTTCGCTCCACCAAACTTCAACACGCGCGCGGTATCTCCGCGCTCGGCCAATACTTCGTCCAGGCTCTGTTCAATGATGTCCAGACCTTTCAACAACACATCCCGATCGATCGTCAGCGCCGGCAACAGCTTCAGCACTTCGTCGCGCGCGCCCGAGGTCTCGATGACCAAGCCGTGTTCGAACGCCTTGGCGGCGACCTGTCCCGCCAGCTCGGGATCGGCCTTGGCGACCATGCCATGGATCAGGCCGCGCCCGCGCACGCCGAGTCCCGCCTGGGGACGGGTGCGCGCGATTTTCTCGAGCCGCGCCCGGACCAGCTTGCCCTTCTCCTGGATCTGAGCGGAAAAGTCCTGCGTCGCCCAGAAAGCCTCCAAGGCTCGCGTCGCAGTGACGAACGCCAGGTTGTTGCCGCGAAAGGTGCCGCTGTGCGCGCCGGGTTTCCAGATGTCCAACTCAGGTTTCATCAACACCAGGGACATGGGCAGCCCGAATCCGGACAGGGATTTGGATAGCGTGACGATATCGGGACGTATGCCCGACGGCTCGAAACTGAAGAACGTGCCGGTACGGCCGCAGCCCACCTGGATGTCGTCGACGATCAGGAGCATGTCGAAACGGCGGCACAGCTTTTCCAGTTCCTTGAGCCAAGTTTCCGACGCCACGTTGACGCCGCCTTCGCCCTGCACGGTTTCCACGATGACGGCGGCCGGTAGATCCATGCCGCTGCTCGGGTCTTCCAGCAGGCGACGAAAATAAGCCAACGTATCGACACCCTCGCCCATGTAGCCGTCGAACGGCATGAACGTGACGTTATCCAGCGTCACGCCCGCCGCCTGGCGGAACTTGCTGTTGGCCGTCGCGGCCAGCGATCCCGCGCTTACGCCGTGAAATCCGTGCGTGAACGCGACGACATGACTGCGTTGCTTGACTTGCCTTGCCAGCTTGAGCGCCGCCTCGACGGCGTTCGTGCCTGTGGGGCCGGTAAACTGCAAAGTGTAGTTCATCGCCCGCGGAGCGAGCACCACGTCGCTGAACGTTTCCAGGAATCGTTTTTTGGCTGTCGTGGCCATGTCCAGGCCGTGAACGACGCCGTCCTGTCCGATGTAGTCGATCAGGGCCTGCTTCATGCCTGGATCGTTATGGCCGTAATTCAGGGTGCCGGCTCCGCTGAAGAAATCGACGTAATCCCGTCCGGCTTCGTCCGTCAGGATGGACCCGTGAGCATTGTTGAAAATGACGGGAAAGGACCGGATGTAACCCCGGACTTCCGATTCCATCTTGTTGAAAATTTCCAGATCCATAGTTTCTCCTGTTCTTTTATTGATAGGTGGAAGGCCGCGCGGCGGCAGGCAGGCGGCCGGCGTCGGGTATCCGCGCCGGGCGCTGAGGCTGGGCGGGCATGCGCGGCGTCAACGGCTCGAACGGTCCGATGCTGAGCAGGCGCTCTTCCTCGTGATTGCCCGGACCAAAAAGCTCGGGGCCGAACATCGCCTGTTCCTGGATCGACGTATCGAGCAATAGCGCCAGGCGCGCAAACGTGGCGCGGGAACCGGCGTTCTCCGGCCCCACCGTGGTCTGCACGTAGCGTATCGAGCGGGCAGCCGGCCTGCGCAGGATGTGTTTGAGCATGCGCCCGGCCAATCCATGACCTCGCGCCGAAGGGTGAACGGCGACCTGCCAGACGAAGAGCACGTGCGGCTTTTCGGGATGGCGATACGCCGATACCAGTCCTACGATGCCCGACGCATCCTGCGCCACGACACTGGTCGACGCGAAGTGCTCGCCCAACAGCATGTAGGCATAGGTCGAATTCACGTCCAGAGGGGGACATTGCTCGACCAATTGCCGTATGGCATAGCCTTCCTCCCGACGCGGAGAACGCAAGGTGAACGAACCGTGGTCGCTCCGTTTTTCCGATGAAATTAGTGTGCTCATTATGATTGCTGTAGAAGTTATTTCGACTCAAATCATATGTCCCACAGCGATTAGAGTCAAACCGAAAAATGTGGAAAACAGGGACCATATCGGCCATGCCTGAGCCGGAAAAACGCCGATTTTCCTGGACACATGCGAGGTTCGAGCCCAGCCCCATTCCATTGTTGTTATTTGTATAAGAAAAGAAACCAAATGCAACTTTCCAAGTAGGCCAGGCATGCTAGATGCTCGGATGGGCGGCTCGGATTTCCCCCGGAAAAAGGCGCGGCCCGCAAGGCCCCGCATGGAGGATGGCAAAACGTTTTGAGAAAGGCCGCGAATGCGGCGCCTTGAGGCCGTTCCCGGACGCACTCCAAGAGCGGCATTGTGAAAACGGGACGGCCCGTATGAGACGGCCCGTATGAGACGGCCCGTATGGGACGGCCCGTAGGGGACGGCCTATATTAAGGCGGCCCGTGTGGAGCGGCCCGGAAACGACGAACCGGGCGCGCCCCTGACGCTACATGATCAGGCTCGCTTAGCGGCGGCGAAGATAATGGACGACGGCGTCGCCGTTTTCGATCTGCGCCTCCAGGCCGTTGCCGGTCTGTCTGGCGAATGCCTGGAAATCCTTGACGGCGTGCGGGTCCGTCGTCGTGACTTCGAGCAGTTGTCCGCTCTGCAGTTGCGCCAAGGCTTTTTTGGCACGCAGAATGGGCAAGGGGCATTTCAACCCCGATGCGTCCACCCGGGCATCGGCCTGCCGCGACACGTCGGACATGATCCGCCTCCTTAGCTCGGCAAGCGCTCGTTGACCCAGTGGTCGACGCTGGACAGGGCCGCGGGAAGCGCGGCCACGTCCACGCCGCCGCCCATGGCCATATCGGGACGTCCGCCGCCCTTGCCGCCCAATTGCGCCGCCACCATGCCGACCAGGTCGCCGGCCTTGAGCCGGCTCGTCAGATCCGACGTCACGCCGGCGGCCAGGCTGACCTTGTCGTCGACCACGGTCGCCAGCAACACGACCGCCGAATGCAGTTTATTCTTCAACTGATCGACCATGCCCCGCAGCGCCTT
>Ga0265293_10002930_pt1 | contig 32815 bp, 32 predicted proteins | sample Munlanlewell138R_FD_192505 | JGI IMG/M metagenome (GOLD analysis project Ga0265293, IMG submission 192505) | Leachate microbial communities from a municipal landfill in Southern Ontario, Canada - Leachate well 138R | ecosystem: Engineered > Solid waste > Landfill > Unclassified | place: Canada... | reverse complement strand
GCCGGTTAAACCGGCTATCAGAGCAAAAACGCGACCTCATCTGGTAAAAAACTAACCATTGATATGGTTAATGCACGTTTCTGAACGCGTTGACCGCACAAAGATGAATTGATCAGTGATTCCTTAATGGCCTTTGTATTTAAACTTCAATCAACGCCGCTGACAGACCATCGCGCACCCCCGATTCATCCCAACGATTTCCCATGCGCCCGGCTGATGATTGACGCCGGCCCGGTGACAGCAGATCATCTGCAACTGATTGTTCATAGGGGTATAACATGTTCTCAGGTATGGATTGGCTACCGGAAAATTTCGTCATTTCTGACGCTGTGCTCAGCCTGATAGCCAGCTCAGTGATATTGATTGTCACTGTCATGATTCTGCGCGCTTTGGCAGCACGTTTCATTCAGCGCACCGTGCAATCACCGGAGCTGCGAGGCAAATGGCTGATCAACTCACGCAACGGTTTTCTGTTATTGATGCTGCTGGGTCTGGTGATGATATGGGGCGAGGAGCTGCGTACTCTGGCACTGTCCATCGTCGCCATTGCGGTGGCCTTTGTGGTGGCCACCAAAGAGCTGATCATGTGTTTCACCGGTTCCATACTGAAAAGCGGCTCGCGCTCCTTTGTGCTGGGTGATCGTATCCAGATCAAGGATCTTCGCGGCGACGTGATTGATCAGACCCTGTTGGCAACTACCATTCTCGAGGTAGGCCCTGGTAAACACATGCATCAGCGCACCGGGCGCCGAATCGTTATCCCCAACGCGCTGTTCGTCTCCGAGCCCGTAGTAAACGAGAGCTTTACTACCCACTACGATTTCCATGTATTCACCGTACCCTTCAAACGTGAAGATAATTGGCAGGCGGCCCAGGCCGCTTTACTGGCATCCGCTAACCGACATTGCGAGCCCTATCTCGAACTGGTGCGTCGCTACATGAGCAAGATCGGTAACCAACGGGGTCTGACTATGCCTACGGTGGAACCACGCGTTACCCTGCAGATGCCGGTTGCCGGGGAAATTCATTTGACTGTTCGGTTGCCGGTCAAGGTGGGTGAACGCAACTTTATCGAGCAAGGCATTCTCAGCGAGGTGTTTCTGGAAAATGACTTCTCCCCGCAGAGCCGTAAGCAGAGTGAAATGACCACGCCCGTCAACGCCAATCTGCCAGCCACTGAATAAGGAAACGCACGATGTACAAGTATGTTCTGGTTATCCATATTCTGGCGGCGACGGTCTGGACGGGCGGGCATCTGGTGCTGGCCCTTGCCCTGCTCCCGCGCATTCTTCGCGACCGCGCAGTGGCTGATCTGCAAGCATTTGAATCTGCTTACGAAAAGTGGGGCATGTCCGCGCTGGTTATCCAGATCATATCCGGCCTGTGGCTGGCCCATATTCGGGTACCGAATGTAGTTGACTGGTTCTCCGGTGATAGCTTCAGCGTGCGGTTGATTCAGATGAAACTGAGCCTGCTGGCGTTGACGCTGGCGGTGGCCATGGATGCGCGTTTGCGGATCATTCCTGACTTGTCCGCCGCTACCTTACCGCGCATGGCCTTGCGCATTCGGTTGATCACGCTGCTGGCTGTGGCCTTTGTCGTGGTCGGAGCCACCTTCCGCACCGGGCCCTGGTGGTGAATCCGCCTGCATGTCCGCATCTCCCGGTTACTGATCACGACGACCTCGGCCCAACGGGTTGTCGAAGCAATGGAAGCACCGTCTGCTCAGCTGTTCCAGAGCGTTAACCGTAGCGCTCCAGCCACTGACACCGGTAACCGGTGGTGCGCTGACAGTACCGGCTGTTGGCGAGGCCATTCAGCAGCTGGATTCTGTGCACCAACAGCGGGCGCTATCATCTCGGGGCGGCGCCAGGCCAGGGTGACAATACTGAAGACGTATCCTCAGGCCGCCGCTCATAGCCTCCGACGAATGGCTAACCCACTGTCGTCCGGCTCTCATCCCGCGGCATGGGATGCAGAAAATGCCGCCAGAAGCCTTCGCGCCAACCCGGCATTTTTTCAGCAGAAATAATAACGTTTCGGTTCGCTGTGCCTCACTGCTCCTGCGCCCCGTCTATGCTATGGGTTGGTGCAAAGATGGGGTTCAAGATGAGCGGGCGGCTGAAGAGTGGGTTGCGGATATTGCTGAGTTCCTACGTGACCACGGGGATATCAGCGGGGCTGGGGGTGATGCTGATATCCGGCACCGCATGGCTATTGCTGGGCCAGTTCGCCGCCTCGGTCATGGCCGTAGGCGCGATTATCTGCGTGCCGCCCGACAATGCCATGCCGCGACGTGGCAAGTTCGCCTCGTTACTGCCCGCCGTTGTCATCGGGCTTCCGCTGTTTGCCGGGGTGCAGATACTGCACGATCAGCCGTTATACCTTGGCATGCTGCTGGTACCGGCGACTTTTCTTGCATTCCTTGCGGGAGCCTGGGGCCAACGCGGACTTCCGGTGGTGATCTCCATCATGTTCGCCATGACCTTTTCCATGGCGGTACCGCAACACCTCAGCGATGGCAGACTACTGACCACTTGTTTGTACTTTGCCACCGGCGCGCTGAGCTATGTGGTCTACGCCACGGCATCAAACGCTCTGCTCAATAGCCGTTACCGCGCGCAATTGCTGGCTCAATCCATGTTGTCATTGAGCCGTCTGATGCGCATTCAAGCCGATCGCTTTGACCCCTCCACCGTTACGCCTCTGGCTGCGGATCTGATGCAACAGCAGGCGCTATTGGCAGAACAACTGCAAGCCGCCCGCGACCTGCTATTGGAGTCGCCCCGCACGGCGCGCCGCCAGCGCCGTGCGGCCATATTGATCAATATTCTTGAAATACGCGATCACCTGCTGGCCAGCGAACTGGATCTGGATCTGGTTAAATCCAGCCCCGAATCTGCGTCAGTACTGACTGAAATGCGCAAGGTGATCGATCAGATGGCCAATGAGCTGGATCGTCATGCCGATGCTCTGTTACTCGGCAGGCAACCTGCTCCGCTGGCTGATCTGCGCCCTGAGTTGGCCGCGCTGAATCGCCTGCCCCAAATCATTGCCAGAGAGCAGTTCATCGATACGCCCTCGCTGACCACCCTGCTGCGCGGGTTGACCAATCGAGTGGGCAATATCAATGACGAGATATTGCGTATCAACCGGCTGGCCAGAGGCAAGGTAGAGCCAGATCTGGCGGCTGTACGCACCGCTTGGAAGCTTTTTGTCAGCCCGACCAGCTGGTCGCTGCGACCGCTGGCGGTACTCTGGCGTTGGGATGCGCCGCCGCTGCGTCATGCCATGCGTGCCGCCCTGGCTATCGGCACCGGCTACCTGGTATCGCTGACCTTGCCCTGGGCCACCCATGGCTACTGGATTCTGGTGACCATCATCGTGGTACTGCGCGGGAGTCTGTCGCAGACACTGGAGCGGCGTAACAGCCGGGTGGGCGGCACCATTCTCGGTTGCGTGTTGGCCGGCGCGATACTTTCCACCCAGGCGCCTACGCTGGTACTGCTGGTCATCGTGCCCATCGCCCAGGCGGTTTCCCACTCATTCGCCATCAAACGCTACCTCGTCACAGCGGTCGCCGCCACGGTGTTGAGTCTGGTGCAAGCGCACCTGATCAGCGCGGTCGATGCGCCAATATTCAACGCACTGGAACGCATTGCCGATACCCTTATTGGCGTTGGTCTAGCCTGGGCATTCAGCTATGTATTGCCGTCATGGGAGCGCAGCCAGATACCGTCGCTGGTTAACCGGGCCCTGCAAGCGCAAGCCAGACATGCACAGATTGCCCTGAGCCTCGGCCAGTTCAAGGCGGTGGATGATGAACCCGAGCTGGAGTGGCGACTAGCCCGCAAGGAGGCCTATGACAGCCTGTCCGCGCTGGTGCAGGCTACCCGGCGCTCATTAGCCGAACCGCGGGCGGTGCGACCCGCGCTGGAGCCGCTTGAAAGTCTGCTTAGCCACGGCTACCAATTGTTGGCTCAACTGACCACGGTAAAGACCATGCTGGTAATGCGTCGAAACGAGGATCAGAGTGATATACAGGGCGCCCTGCAGGCCACGGCTGATGAGATAAAACGAACCTTGAAGGATGGTGGCTCAACCACGCAGGGCCCGCTATTTACCCGGGTGGAATGGGGCAACCAAGAGGAGTTCAACGACCCCTTCGTCTACGACCTGAAGCCCTGGATACTGCGTCGTCTGCACCTGGCTCAGGAGTTGGCCGGCAATCTGCGACAGGACGCCACTGCAGCACTCAAACCCACAGGGGAACCGGAAGGCACCCCTGCGGCAGGCTGATTCAAACCATATCGGTATCGTTACGCTTGGCGTCACGGAAATCGCGTAATACCGCGTAGGCAATCAGGCCAAGCATGCCGAGGGTAATCAGCGGCCAGATCAGGATATAAGCGCCGTAGATGAATGTTTGCATGGTAATTATCCTGTTCAACACACCGACCAGGGCACAGCCCAGTCGGCGTCATCTTAGTGGGCTGTCACGGTTGTCTTCGGCGGCTGCTCGTAGTCCGGCTTGTTGTAATCACCAACGCGCTGTTGAATGGTGTCAAAGTCAAACCGCTGATGGCTGGCAAGACTGATGGCGACACACACCAGGGTGCTGACCCCATAGGCGGTCAATGATGAGAGCAGCACAGTGAACTCGCGCAGACTGCCCAGCCCCAGCCAGCCGATAACCACTGTGGCGATAAAGAAGGCCAACATATCCAGCCGCTTGCCAAGAAAACCGAAGACCATCAAACCCGCCACTACGCCGGCACCAACCGACGCCATCAACTCCATCGAGATCGCCAGCAGACCGGTCATGGGGAGCAGCTCAAAGCGCACCACGCTGAATACCAGCAACGCCACAACCACCGCCCAGGGGAAGGCCGCGTTGGTTACTCGATCCCAGAAACAGCTGGCGATAACCGGGAACACAATGGCTCCCCAGAGTGCGCCAACAAATACCAGCATGACCAGGATATCGAATGCCAGGCTGGCGAGAACCATGCCCAGTACCGTAGCAATGATCATGGTCATGCGGCCGATGATCAGCATCTTGCGCGGATCAGTTCGGTTTCTGGCGATGTTCTTGCCGTACACATCGGCCATCATGATCGCTGACAGAGCCGACAGATCCGAGTCCGCCGTAGACGATAGCGACCCAATGACCAGAATAAAGAACAGCCCGATAAAGAAGGGCGGCAGGTAGCTGGACACCATCTGCGGAATCAGGTTGTTCATGTTGCCGTCCAGCGGTTGCACGCCCATGGTCAGGGCCATCAGCCCGATCATCCCCAGGCCGATAACAATCGCCCCGTAACTGACGGTCGCGGTGATGAATGTCGGCTTGATGTGCGACTCGTCCACCGCAAATAGCCGCTGGGAGATGGTCTGATTACCAATCGCATAAGCCAGAACGGCGACGAAATAGGGCGCACCCTGGTGTAGGAAGGCTTGCCCGGAAAACAGACTGGCCTGCTCACTGGTCAGATTGGAGAGGTTGGCCACCATGACCGAAGGCCCGCCCATGGAGAACAGCACGGCAGGAATGATGACTACGGCAATAGCCATCATTGCCATCAACTGCCCAAAGTCAGTAAAGACCGAGGCGCGGAAACCGGAATACAAGGTGTAACTCAGCACGCCCAGCCCTGCGATCACAATGCCCGCGTGGAACGACAAAGGCGACAATACCGATACCAGCGCCCCTGCCGCAGTAGGTTGACCATCAGACTGATGATACTGCCCAGCAGGTTGGAGAACGCCAGAATAAGCTGACTGGAAGCGCCATGACGGGCATGAATGACTTCGCCCAGTGTATGTGCATTGGGAGCGAGCTCACGAAAGCGTCGGCCGAAGGGATAAATGAACAGAATCATCAAGGCACCCCAGAAGCCGTAATGCAGCGGGCCGGACACACCATAGGTAAAACCGGAGGTTGCCGCCGCATAGAAGGACGCTGCCCAGACCTAGGTTGCGGTCATGCTGGCAGCGCCCATACCAAAGCCGATGCGCTGGTTCGCCACCATGAAGCCATCGGCGTCATTGGCACTGGGTTTGATGCGGCGGGACAACAGGTAAGTACCGCCGTAGAACGCAACCAACAGTAGCAAGACCGTTGAAGTGGAAAATTGGAACAGTTCTGAATTCACCGGATGGCCTCAAAACTATTTTGCATACGAAGCAATACCCTCCGAAGACCGGACAGGTGTTGTTCTGCAGAATGAACAGAAAAGCTATGCCGGGGAGCTGGTCAGCGCCACCAGACATAGCGTCAGACAATGATCGAAGCGAGTAATTCTGAGGGGACTACATGTAGCCTTTATACGTGGAGCAATCCAGTAAAATGGGCTTTACACAACATATAGAAGCCCAGAGTGTCGTTCAGGTGATTGAACATGACTTGAATCTCCAACAGTACTGCCCCATTCTCAGGCGGTATTTTCATATTCATCCCCGATGTAAAGAAATACCAACTCTTGCAGCCATCGCGATGGCAAACAAGATTAGAGCTCTAAAGAATTATTATCAACCCGCCAGCCAACACTACCCGACCAACTGCGGCTCGTACCGGCGCGGCCCGGACTGTCACATGGACACAACAGCCCCTGCATGCTATGGTCGCGGCCCTGCCAATCAGCCCCTCACCCTGTCTGGTGAGCATGGATTTTTCGAGGTTTATCATGAGCGCATTGCCCCCCTGTCCGTCGTGCGGTTCGGAATACACTTATGAAGATGGCGTGCAGTATGTCTGCCCCGAGTGCGCCCATGAATGGTCAAAGGACGGCACCGGTGAGACGACTTCCGACGAGCCTGTCATCAAGGACGCCCATGGCAATGTTCTGCAGGATGGCGATACGGTAACCGTGATCAAGGATCTGAAGATCAAGGGGTCTTCATCCGTGGTCAAGGTAGGCACCCGAGTGAAGAACATTCGTCTGGTCGGTGGCGATCACGATATCGATTGCAAGATCGACGGCATCGGTGCGATGAAGCTGAAGTCCGAGTTCGTCAAAAAAAGCTGAGGAGGGCTGACTTCAGCTGCTAATAGCTCAACACCAGCGTCGAGCCCCAGGCCACAATCATCGAACCAATGATGACAAGGCTGATCGGCCGGCGCAGGCTGGTGTACCAGGCCGGCGCCAACCCCTGTTTGACCGCCCATATATCGGCGAAATACAGGGTACCAAAGGCGAAGAAGAACACTGGAATAGCAAAGTTGATCGGCAGGCTCAGGGCAAACCAGCCCAGCAGCGGCGGGATCACCGATAGCCCCAATTGCATGGGCGCCTGCTCACTCCCCTCCTCGGCCCGCATGGCCAACCCCCAGTGAATCGCCCCCATGAAAGCCAATATCACGGCGGCGAACGCCAGGTATTCTTCCATCACCCACTCGCGCCATGCTTCGGGTGTCAGCCACAGGCTGAGCGCACCGGTAACAAAGGGCACCAGACCTGCGAAGGCAAAGCCAACCGCCAGTCCCGGCGGACGCGTGGCATTGAATGAGTGCATTTCAACTCCTTGATAATCGGGGCAAACGAGCCCGCTCACATTACCGTTCCCGGTCGTCATCAGGCAAGCCTGCCAGACGAGTCGGCCGTGGTGGCCGGCGACGCGGCAAGGCTCGCAACAGCACGGCCAGATGCTGCTCCAGTGCGGGGACATGCTGATTGCTGGCTTCATCCGGTGCAGTAGCGTAGGTAAGCAACACATAGGCGTCAAAGAATGCCGCAATCTCCGAACGCTGGCGAGGCAAAGCCGTGCTCAGCCGCTGTTGCCAGGCTCGCGGGCCCTCACCCGTCTGCACTTGTAGCTGCAGCCGCGCAAGACGCCGGTTGAGCTTCTGCCAAGCTCGCTGTTGCCGATTGGCCGCGCGGTAGGCTGGCCGCAGTATCCACCAGGCTATCGGCAACATGCACAGCAGCAATACACCCAACGAAGTCAGTCCAATCCGCTGCCAGTCTGCCGTGCCCAGCCAGCGTTGGAAGAAGTCCATTTGCCGATCGCTCTGATAACCCAGCACCCGCAGCTGCCATTGATAGTTCACATCATCCCAGAACAGTCTCGCGTTGTTCACCCAGCCGATATTGCGGTACCGCACAGCCGACAGCGGCGAATCTTCCAGAAAGCTCCCCTCCCCGCGCAGTGCGAACTGCAAGCCTTCTTCTATCCGCTCGGGAGCCACCTGGAAGGTCGGATCAAAGGACACCCAACCCTGCCCCGGCAACCAGGCTTCCACCCAGGCATGAGCATCAAACTGATGTACCAGCACATGGTTACCGCGCAGGTTGATCTCACCGCCCTGGTAACCCGCTACCACCCGCGCCGGAATACCCGCCGCGCGCAATACAAAGGTCATGGCTCCGGCATAGTGCGCGCAGAAACCACGATGACTATCGAACAGAAACTCATCCGTACTATGCCGCCCCAGGGTCGGCGGGCGTAGCGTGTAATGGAAGGGTTGCTGATTGAAGTGGCTCAGCAACGCCTGGATCAGATCAGCATCGCGCTGGTACTCCCGACGCAGCTCAGCGGCGAACGCACGGCTACGCGGGTCAAACCCCTCGGGCAGCTGCAGATTGATTCGCTGCTGTAAAGGCGCCAGCCCGTCGGGCTCCAACAGGCTGTCGGGATAGGATGTGGCGTGGTAGGCGATATTCTGGGTGAGCGGCCGGCGGGCTTGCAGAATGAAATCACGATTGAGCAGTAGACGGTCATCCTCGGTAGTAGCCCCCCGCAAACTGAACACCCAGGGCTGATGGCTGGCACCGGTTACAATCTGGTAGTCCACCGGTTCGCCCTGAGCTTGCCAGACACTCGGCGCGCCAGCCGCACTCAACGGTGATTGACTCCAGCTGCGCCCATCAAAGCGCGGCAAGGTCATCGCCCGCCAATAGAGTAAGTGCTGAGGTGGCGGAGAGCCGTCAAAGGCCGCACGGAAGGCCAGCTCACCAGAGCGAGCAAGATCGGCCACGTCCGCCGGAGTCATGCTTTCCGCCAGCCCCGTACGCGCTTGGGAACTCGGAGCGTTGACGGCCCATAATGGCCCAACACGCGGAAACATGACAAACAGTACCAGCATCAAGGGCACGGCCTGCGCCAGCATGACGCCCGCCGTGCGCATGGCCCGGACCGGATCATTACGCCCCGGTGTTTGTTGCAGGCCGACCAGCGCAGCGATCAGGATCAACAAGGAGAAGCACTGGAAAATCGCCAGCGCAATGCTCTGATTGAACAGGAACGCCGTGGCGACAATAAACAACCCGAGGTAAATAACCACCAGCGCATCCCGGGGTTTGCGCATTTCCAACAATTTGAGCATGAACAACAGCAGCAGCATCATCACCGCCGCGTCCAGGCCTATCAGTGTGCCCTGCGCCAGATAAGTGCCCAGGGTAACGGCAGCCAATACTACGACCTGCAATAACAACCCGGGGTAATTCCAGTGCATGCGCTGAATCTGCACGCGCCACACTGCGCAACCGAGCCAGACTGCCGCCACCCATAGGGGTAAACGTGGCAGATGAGGAATCAGCGCCACAATCTGAGCGGTCAACAACCACACCAGACTATTGCGCGGGATCAGTGCATGGGCAGCCATCATTCTGTAATCCCGTACAACGCCAGCGCGCGCAGACAAGCACTCTGATGCGCTTCACCCACTGCGGGCTGGATACGCGCACCGGGCAGTTCCAGACCGTAGGGCTGACGCCGTCGCTCCAACTTCAGTACCCAGCCGGCCATACAGCCCAGCTGCAGCTCCAGAGTTTGACCGGGCGCCTGCTCCAACCTCAACCACTGGCTATCATGCTGCGGATCAGCAAATATCTTGCTATGCAGGCCCTGTCCCCGAGACCAGGCACGCCAATCCAGACGCTTCTTCGAATCCCCCGGTTGGTAGTCACGTAATCCCTGGAAGTCGTCCACACCTTCCACCATTTGCTGATCACCCTGCCCTTCACCGGTACCGTGCATACCTGGTAACGGCAGGTCGAGCGGTTTGGGATACACCAGTACCTGCCAGTCCAGATCCACCAGGCTCCAGGCGACGAACCAGCCAAGCGGGTAGCGGGTTTCTACCCGCAACCGGCCCGGCCTTAACCAGCCACGCCGTTGAGTCGGGTAATAAAGTGCCAGGGTCGTGTTCATGCCTGCCGCCACGTCGACCTGGCGCGGAGGCATCCCCGGCCAACGCATGACGATGGCCTGATGCTCCTTGCGCTCTGACACCAGCGCCATGCCAAGTTGCGCTTCTTCCCCGGCAAACACGGGCTGGCTGCCAGTGGCATGCAGCTCAAGCCCGGCCAGATTGCGGTAGGTATGATGCAGGCCAACCCAGAACAATGCACCCAGCGTGAACACCACCGCGTAGACCAAGCTGTTCTGGTAGTTGATGGCGCCTATCAGCATGATCACCAGCAACAACAACAACCCCATGCCGGCACGGGCAGGCATGATAAAGATGCGTCGATGATTCAGCCGCAACTGGCTGGCGGCAGGGATACGCTTTTTTAACCAGCGCTCAAACAGGCCACTGGATTGCCCCGCCAGACGGCTGATCAAACCGCAGACACCTCGCTCAGCAGACGCTGAGCCAATCCGCCGCCGCCATGCCCGGTCGGATCATCGCTGGATCTGAGTCGATGGCTGACAACCGCCGGCAGTACCGCTTGCACGTCCTCGGGGATCACATAAGCGCGATTCTCCAGCATTGCCCAGGCCCGCGCCGCCGCCAGCAGGCCCAGGCTGGCCCTGGGCGATAATCCCCAGGCGCAGAGATGACTTTCACGGGTGCGAGAGACCAGCCGCAGGATGTAATCCACCGCCGCCTCACTGGCCGTTATCTTTGGCACCAGTCCCTGCAAGGCAATCAGCTGTTGCCGGGTAAGCACCGGCTGCAACTTGTCCAGTCGTGAGCGGCCGCTCTCCCCCATCAGCAGCAACTTCTCTGCCGCAAGTGCTGGATAGCCCAGCGACAGGCGCATCAGGAATCGATCCAACTGGGATTCCGGCAAGGCAAAGGTTCCACCCTGGGATGCCGGATTCTGTGTAGCAATCACGAAGAAGGGATCGGGCAACGGTCGGGTAGCCCCATCAATGGTTACCTGGCCTTCCTCCATGGCCTCCAATAGCGCGCTCTGGCTTTTCGGCGTGGCTCGGTTGATCTCATCAGCCAGTACCAGCTCAGCAAAAATCGGTCCGGGATGAAACGCAAAAGCACCGGATTCCCGATCAAACACCGAGGTGCCGAGAATATCTCCTGGCAGCAGGTCGCTGGTGAACTGGATGCGTTGATAGCTCAAGCCCATTACCCGGGCCAGCGCCTGGGATAACGTGGTCTTGCCCATACCGGGCAAATCCTCGATCAATAAATGCCCCCGCGCCAGAATGCAGGCGACTGCCAGCTTTACCGCATGCGGCTTGCCAAGCAGAACCTGATTGATGGCTTCCATTGCATGTTTCAACATGTCCTTCATGTTCACCTCTGCGCGACCAACACCGTATGGCCCGGACTGTGACCGGGAAGCTTTCAGTAGCTGCTATGACAAGGTAGCTGGCGCTACTTCATTATTTACCGCCGTATGCCGCATCTGTTCCAGCCGGTTAATCATATAGCTGACATGCAGGTGCAGACTGTACAACTCGTGAGCGTAGGATAACGGCACGTCCACTTGAGTCAGTTCGTCCTCCAGCTTCAACAGCGCGCTTATTTCCTGCTCCAGCACCTGATTGACAGTACCGCCGTGGATAAGTCTATCTACCCGTCGCAGATGCGCATACCAACGATAGACTCTGGCGCGCATGCGCCACGCATACAACGGGCCCATGCTCTTGGCTAAAGGCAACATGATGGCGATAAAGGGAATCACCAGCACTACATAACGATCCACGATGGAAGCAATCCAGAATGGCAGATAGCGTTGCAGGAAGGGAACACCGCGCTCGTGATAGTAGCTGGCCTCTGCACTCAGCGGCAGCTCAGCGGGTACAGCCGATGGGAACCGCCCCGGCGGATCCAGCACGCTGCCGTTGCGCAGAACATCCGTACTGGCACGCAAAATCAATGACGCCAGTGCCGGATGAAAATCTTCATTGATCACCAGCGTGGCGACCGGTGATAGCAAGTCGACACGTTGTGGGGGAATGTTCCGTTGTAAATCAAGCAGCCCTTCTGGAATGCTCAACTGCTCAAGGAAAGGCAGGCGAGCTGCCAACGCGTCTACCTGACTCAGGTTGACCATTTCGATATCGGCGTCGTTCAACAGTCGCGATATCACCTTGTTATTCACCGGCAGGACGAAGAACGACGCATCCAGCTCCCCCGCCTGCAGTGCGCTGGCTGAGGCACTGGAAGACAATCGCTGCCAGGTACCATTGGCAATATCTTCCTCACCGGTCTGCTCACCCAATTGGCTGAAGACGCTATGCACAACCGCCCAGGTACCGCTTCCGGCACTGCCAACGGACACCCTGCGACCCAGCAGATCAGTCAGCCGGGATATCCCCGCGTCACGGCGCTGAAATAGCCACAACGGCTCATGGTAAATGGCGCCCAGCGACTCCAATCCTTCCCGTTGATGCGGTTCGATCAGGCTGGTGGTGCCGCTCTGAATCAGGCCCAACTGCACCGCACCGCTGCCATCTGTCAAACGCTGGAGGTTATCCACCGAACCGTCGCTGCTCAGCACTTGCAAAGTCAGACCGTCTTCGGCCAGACGTTCCTTGAGTGCCAGACCAAATTGATAATAGCCGCCACTCTCGCCCCCGGTGGTCATCACCAGATGGCGCGGTGGCGCCGGATCAAGAAAACGGAACAGCCCCCAGCCGATCAACAGTGCCAGCGGCACTATCCATAAGTTCGTCCGCACAAACAGCGCGACCTGTTTCACTCCATGCATAGCTCAGCCCCCATGATTTACCCCTACAGTCTAAACGCACCGCCAGCTCAACGTCATGGCCGATATCCTGATTGCGCTCCAGCGCCGGCGCAGTAAACCAACAGCCAAACCTTGCAAGAAGATTACATTCTGGTACTGTCTATCCATACCGATGTCCTGTCGGCTTCCTGTTGTACATTCCGTTTATCGTTTTTTTAAATTTTTCGTTTATTGTTTTTAACAAGGAGCAATGCTGTTCGCTATGAGCAAATCCCCCTCTATCGTGCTCACTCGTCTGGATATTCAACGCCTGGAAGAGGTACTGGATACTTTTGATGGGCCGGTCGACCTGCTGGAAGCTCTCGAAAACGAGATGCTGCGAGCCAAGGTCGTGAGCCACAATCGCGTTGGCCCGGACGTGATAACCATGAACTCCCGCGTGCGTTTCGTCGACGAAACCACTGGGCGTGAAATGGTCTTGACTCTGGTATATCCCAGCAAGGCCGGAGCAGAAGGCACTATCTCTGTGATCGCGCCGGTGGGTATTGCATTGCTGGGTCTGAAAAAAGGCCAGAGCATCGACTGGACTGGCCCCAATGGTCGTCTTCTTAAACTCAAAATCATCGACATCGAATATCAGCCTGAAGCCAGCGGCGACTTTCACCTGTAAGTACCCGGCATTCTGCCGGGTCACCCCTCCAGCTATCCGTTATTCCAGTTTCAGCGCATCTACCTGCGCGTCGTGGCCGAGCTCCAACTCGGCCCGATCAGTCCACTGCTCGCCCAGCTCCGACTTGACCGAGACACCCAATTCCTTGAAGTCATTGACCTGCTTGACCAGATTGCCGCGTCCACTGACCAGTTGGCTGCAGGCGCGCTGATAGGCTTCACTGGCGCGCTCCAGGCTACTGCCGATGCCATCCATGCTGCCAAGGAAGGTGCGCAGTTTGTCGTGAATCCGACCTGCCCGGTCGGCCAACTCGGCGGTGTGGCGGTTCTGGTCTTCGAAGCGCCATAACTGGCGAACGATATTCAGACTGGTCAACAGCGTGGTAGGCGTAGCTACCAGCACGTTCTGCTCGATAGCCTTTTGGAACAAACTTTCATCCGCCTTGAGCGCCTCAACGAAGGCTGACTCGATGGGCACAAACATGAACACCATTTCCGGCGCATTCAGACCCGGCAAGTCGAAATAATTACGGTCGGACAGTTCGCGGATACGCTGACCGAACGCATGTACATGCTCGGCCAATGCCAATTGCCGCTCAGCGTCATCTTCGCTATTGATGTAACGGGTGTAGGCGTTCAACGATACCTTGGCATCAATGATCAGATGTTTGCCCTGGGGCAGATAAACCAGCACATCCGGGCGCTGGCGCTGGCCTTCACTGCTGAGCATGCTGACCTCCCGCTTGAAGTCCACCCCAGCGCGAAGCCCGGAGCGCTCCAGCACGTTCTCCAGAATCAGCTCACCCCAGTTACCCTGGGTCTTTTTCTGCCCGCGCAGCGCAGTACTCAAGTCGTGGGCTTCCTGAGTAATTTGTTGATTCAACTGCTTCAGCTGCAATAACTCCTGCGCCAGCGCCGCTTGCTGTTGGGTGTCCTTGTGGTGAATATCTTCTACCTTGCTGCGGAACTGGTCGATCTGCTCGCGGAAGGGTTTGAGCAGTGCATCCAGCGATTGCTGACTGGTTTTAGTAAAGGTCTGCCCCTTGGCCTCAAAAATACGCCCGGCCAGTTGCTCAAACTCCATTTTCAATTGCTCCCGGCTTTCCTTGAGCAGTTGCTGCTGTTCATCAAAGTGCTGCTGACGCTGCGCCAGCGTGGTTTGCAAGGTGGAATGCTCGACCCTCAACTCTTCATGACGCTGCTGTAATTGCTCAAGTCGCCCTTCAAGCGTCTGGCGCTCATTATGCAGTTGTTCGCGCTGGCGCTGCTGCTCGCCTGCCAAGGCGGTGAGACGCTCGCTACGCCGCTGCCACTCCTGGCTATGCCGCTCGCTATTGCTCAGCTGCTGCGCCAGCTTGTCCTTCTCTGCGCTCAGCCGTTCCAACGACTGCTGCATATAGTCGATACGCGTTTCCATACTGCGCTGGGCAGCCACTTGCTCATGTCCCTGCAGGAGAACCTGTTGGTGTTCAGCGATTAACTCATCAAACTGCCGGCGAAGCGCCCCTTCCCGGCGTAGTAGCATCACTGCTGTCAGACCCCAGCCTCCCAGCAATAGCGATCCGATGGTCATCCATAAAAGCATATCGTTGTTGAACAGCATCAATTTCCCCTTTTGAGAACAGGCCTAGCATTACTTGGCATCGATAGAGAAGCAATCGTCATAATATTGACAACATATGTGAAGCAGGCCCTAAAATCGCCATAAACTCATTGAAAAAAGCCGATCATCTGTTAGCTTCTAATAATCATTTCACTGAACCCAGTCGTTCTTGTCATCAAATAAAAAAGGGAGTTTATGGTAGGTTATTCCTCCATTCCGCCCCGTCGGTTATTGCTGATTGACCCTTGTGACGAATGCACGGTTTTAGGCGCACAATTGCGTGCTGCGAGTTGGGAAATATACCCTGCCACATTAGACGAGCACCGCCTGCCTGCCTGTGATCTGGGCATGCTCCGACTCCAGCCGTTTCATATCGGCAATCTGAAGAAAGTCAAAGCACTTATCAACCTGACCGGCATCCAATGGGTTGTCGCCGTGCCAGCGCAATTACTGGGTCAGCCAGGCGTCGAGCAATTCATTGCCGAATGGTTTCTCGATTACCATACGCTGCCTTTCGACCATACACGCACGCACATCGCGCTTGGGCGTGCTTGCGGCATGGCTCATCTACGCAATCGACAGCTGAAAGCTGCCTGCAAGCAGGATGAGTTCATGTTCGGTGAGAGCGAGCAGGCTAAAGCCCTGCGACGAATGATTGCACGGGTAGCCCCGACCGATACGCCAGTGATGATCCGTGGCGAAAGCGGCTCTGGCAAGGAGCTCATTGCCCGTTCCTTGCACAGTCAGTCGTTACGCAAGGATGGGCTTTTTATTGCTGTGAACTGTGGTGCTATACCCGAACAGTTGATCCAATCCGAGCTATTTGGTCATGAGAAAGGCGCTTTTACCGGCGCCCATCAACGCAAGATTGGCCGTATCGAGGCGGCCGGCGGTGGGACGCTGTTCCTTGATGAAATTGGTGATTTACCACTGGAGTTGCAGGCCAACCTGTTGCGATTTTTACAGGAAAAGCAGATCGTACGTGTAGGCGGTCACCAGACCTTCAGCGTGGATGCTCGTGTGCTGGCAGCAACTCATGTGGATCTCGAAAGCGCGATCCGGGATGGTCGATTCCGCGAGGATCTCTATTACCGCCTCAATGTACTGGAAATCCGCACAACCCCACTGCGTGAGCGCACCGCCGACATCGCCCCCATGGCTCGCCATTTCGCACAATTGTATATGGCGGAGACCGGTCGCCGGCCACGGAATTTCAGCAGCGCGGCCATTGAGGCCTTGCTGCGCCACGACTGGCCAGGAAACGCACGCGAGTTGGCTAACCGCGTGCGTCGAGGGATGGTGCTGGCCGATGGTCGGGAGATAGAAGCCGCCGATCTGGGACTGGCTGCGCGGCCACAGCCAGGCGTATCCAGCGTCGAAAGTCTCGAGACATGGGTGTTGGGTGTTGCGCGCCGAACGCGAGGCATTAAGTGCCGCGCTGAACCATTACCCCGACAATATGAGTGAAGTTGCCCATCAATTGCAGATTTCCCGCCCCACGCTCTACCGCCTGCTACGCAAACACCAGATTCGCTGAGCGGTTGATCCGCCCCCGACCGGAGCGGCTTGCAAGGAAATGCAAGCAGCAAGCAATTAGAAGTAGTAGGGAAATTTCAAGCTGAGACTGAAGTCTGGCGCATCCGGCGTCAGACCCATCGACAAATTGGGTACTATGGTCAAGCGATCAGTGGCAGCCAACGTCATGCCGATATTGAAATGCGCTGCATTGGCATCACTCCCGTTGACTGTCTGCCAGCCGCTATTCTGATATTTGATGCGACTACTGCGGCTGATCAACTCGGAAAAAGACATTGATATGCTCATGCGTTCATTCAAGGCAAAGGCCATGCCCAAGCCGAACTGGAAATAGTCCCCCAGATCCACCCTGCCCGGTACCCTGACCCCGTCCTGCGGGCTGATATCGCTGAAGTTTCGCGCAAAATTATGGGTGTACGCGACGTTAGCAAACACCACTGCCGGGTCGATCGTTTTCACCATTGCCAATCCAGCCGTTGCAGACCAGACACCGTTGCCGGTAGGCAGCGAGTCTGGGACCGTCAGGTTGTCGTTATCTTCCTGCCGCTGCAGCTTGATTCCATAGGGATGACTGCCCGTCGGCGACTTGATCCGCAAACTGACAACGCCATCCGGGGTCGATGGCCCCTCATCAAGAAACTTGTAAGACAAACCGAAACTGATATCCCCCAGATCCGGATCACCTTTAACGGTCGCTTCGCTGAAGGTGGTACTGCTCCCCCCTGCTCCAGCTGATTGGTAGGTGGTCTCCCGGTACACATAGGGAATATTGACATCGAACTGCCAACGCTGACGCCAGTTGTAACGCGCAGTCAGGTCAAAGTTGAAAGTATCTGCATTGATTTCATCAACGCCCAGGTTACCGAGAAAGATCGCATCCAGCGCAAGAAATCCATTGAGGAACAACTGTCGAGTGTCGTAATGGCTGTAGGTGATCCCCGGCTCAAGACTCAAACGACCACCGCCAAAGAATCCGCTGGCTTCCTGGTATAGCGCTTCGACGCTGGGAGCCTGATCGGAATTATCCCGCAATGACTCACCATAGCCGCTACCGCTGTTCGTGGCGGGTTGTGTACCGCTGTGCGCCACCTGAGTTGGCCGCCGAGTGGTCGCCGGAGTGGCAGCGCTGCCGGTACCTTCCAGTTGGCGCAGACGTTGTTCAAGGATCATCAGCGCATTCTGCTGTGCTTCGTAGCGTTGCCGCAGCGCTTCAACCTCCTGACGCAGAATCTCTTCATTGCTTTGGGCTGTTACCTGCCCACTCATGGCCGCTAGCAACAACATACTTCCCGCATATCTGCGCATTATTGCGTCTTCCTTGTATTCTGAATCATATGAATGAAGGCTCAGCTTGATAGCTTGTCCGTTCAGAAACCGATGGGACGCAATGCGCGCAACTGTTCCAGTGTGCAGTTGGCGAAATCCTGACCCAGAGGCAAATCCTTCAAAGACACGCTCAGAGCAGCCAGGTTGCGCACCGTATTCTGGTCACCGGTAAAGTTCGCTTGCTGCAGCACATTGCCGTTACCGATCTGCTGCACCGCAGAGCCTTGCGTGCCAGCATCCAGTAATATTCTCAGCCCGCCACCGTGGCCATTGACGGACACCTTACCCACCGTACCGTTGAACTCATGGGATCCGCTCCAGACTGTGGTCCCGACAGGTACCGCATCATCCCCACCTCGGGAAACGATGATTTCCAGACTATTGAGCCCATCATTGAAATCCCCGGCACTGCGTACGCTTTGGGAAATGCCACGCACCTCATTCAATCCCGCACCACCCAGTACCTGACCCGTTCCAGGGGTTACCGTGTTGCCATTGCCGGTATCCTGCTGCTGGTGGGACAAATCGGTAACATGAAGACTGGGCTGCGCCTTGTTATCGACGCTGAAAGTGACCGACGCGCCCAAATTCTGGCTGGCACTGTTCTCCCAGACCGTACTCATGGTGACGCCAAAATGGATGATACGCCCCGGCATGACATAGCGACCACGCAGCTCGCTCAGCTCAGCATCACTTAGCTCCGCTGCGCGAAAGGGATTGGCGGCACTGACGGGAAGACTGAACATGACTATCGAGGTCACAAACCCTATGAATAACTTCATGATCTCTCTCCCTGTTGCATTGGGTTTAGAAAAAATCACTTTGCAAAAATCCGAACTCCATCAGCTCGGCGTCCTTCACCGGACTAAAGCGATCCAGCCGATGTCTGGCCGTCAAGGGTTCCGGTGGGGTTAACAGCGCGTTCTGGCGGTTATAACCAGGGCCGATCAGGGCAAACACGATGCCATTCCAACCCTGAACAAATTCATCAAGAGCCATTTTCTTGTGACCGAGCACTGGATCGCCGATATAGACCCAGTTGTCGGTACTGACCTGCATCACAACAAAATGCTTGTAGCCGCGAACATCGAGCAGAACAATGGCGGGCACTTTCACCTCTACCAATTGCTCTGGTTGTAAGCGGTAGCCGCGCGCTCTTAAACCTAGCGTCTCGGCATAGCTTTTCATGTCCAACATTGAGAAACCCATCTGCTGAACCTGCTGTGGATCCGCCTCGGTCAGCATGCCTTAAATTACTTGCTCCTCACTGAAATTCCACCCATAAGCCTCATTCAAGAGCGTGGCCATTGCCGCAGCGCCGCAACTGAAATCTGTCTGCTGTTGCACCAGGTTGGCGAATCGCCGCTCTCGCATGCTCTGTATCGGCTTGAAGACCAGGCCGCCACCGGGCAATATTGCCAGCGGCTTTGGAGTCGCAGGCGTCTCGATTGGTAGCAGCGCGAACAGACTGATCAATATCAGTCCCGACATGGAATGCTTCATAGACCTTGCTCGAATTGGAAAAGCCCGGGTTACCCCGGGCTTGATACCTGTTACGGACAGCCAGTACAGCCTGCAGCGATAGACAGGGTATTGCTTTGCTGGTTGGCGCCACCGGCAGCGATGTTCACGCCGGCATTACCGGAGAACCCATTGAGCGAGCTAACCAGGTTGGCATTGTTTTCAACGTCGAGATTACGGTTGGGAATGCCTGGCTCAGGAGCTGGACCCGGCTTTGGTTTCCAGCCGGTAGCGACCATGCTGAGGGTGTCGGTTTCCACACCGTTGTAGGTATTGCCAGCCACAGCCACCTGAAGCACCTCGATGGCAGCCTCGGCGTTCTGCGCTTCTGATGCGTTAGCAATAGCAGCATCGTTTTTCTGCTGGTTGAATCCGCCGGCAGCAACGTTCAAGCCCAGGTTACCGGAATAGCCATTGGCAACATCGTCCGCTGTAGCGTTGTTGGTTACAGCCTGATTGGACAGGGTATTTCCGCCGTTGACCTGCAGCACCCCAATGCTGGCAAGGGTACCGAACACGAAGTCAGCATCGGCATCGGCATCGGCGGTCGAAATGGCCAGAGCGTTGGCTTGCTGGTTGGTATCACCGGCAACAACGTTCACTCCTGCGTTGCCACTGCCACCCGCCAGCGAACTCTCTACACCGGCGTTGTTTGTAGTTTCCACATTTTCCAGGCTATTGCCCAGACTGATCTGAGCGTCCAGCACAGTCGCGCTGGACAGGCCTTCCTGTTGCTCAGGAGTTGGGGTTGGAACCGGCGTTGGCTTGGGGCTTGGGCCGCCCTTGGCCATGGCGCCCATGGAGAGAGACGCGGCAACAACAAAGGCGATCGCAGTAATTTTATGCTTGGTATTCATGATCTGAAATCCTTGTGTGGCTTTATTAAACAGATGTGTACTACTCCAGAATGCGGATGCCGAGGTTATTGACCATTCGGTTGCCAACCCCTGCAGCCTGATTCAGCTGAACCACGCCGCGACTGTCCGTGAAAGCCTGGTCATCAATATCGACCCGGCGTTCCCCCGCCTCACGTGGTTCTCCAGCTGACTGATAGGACGACCGTGCTACGCTCTGCGCCAGACCGGTGTCGTCCAGACTTTCGGGGCGTGATCCAACGCCCAGTCGAAAGCTATTGATCTGTTGATTGGCCACCCCGGCGCCCTGGTTCACGCCCAGAACACCCTGGCCACCGCTGAATGCATTGCCATGAATACCAGCACGAAAATCCGCAGCGCCATGTCCGTCCGGAATAGCATCCAGCTGCTGTTCGACGGTTATGGTTGGCGTACCATTCGGCGCAATCGCTCTGGCGTTGACTTGTTGCTGCAGCTCACCCGCAGCCTGGTTGAGCATCAAGGTGCCGCTGTACTCGGCACCACTGGCATCAATGGTGGCAGTACTGTTTTGGGCCTCAGCCAGCACACTGGATAGCAGGCAGCAGATAGCGATCAGATGATGAAGATGCATGATCATTTACCCTGCAGGTTCTGCAGGGGGCGCAGCCCCTGACTCACGCTGCGGTTCACACTGCCACCCACCCGGCTTACCCCACCTGTTGCGCGCCCTGCGGCGTTGCCAGCAGAGCCCATGACACCAACACCACCGCGGCCGGGAGCCTGGCTACCGGGCTGTACCGGCTGGGCAAAAATATGCAGCCCATTGGCCAGACTGCTACCGCTGCTGACACCAGCGAAGTCGCTAACGGACAGCTCAGATAAACGCGCGCCCTGCACTGCTCTGTTGACCCGTGCTGAGTGATCGGGATTGGCTACCTGAGGATTGGGATCCGGAACCAGTTCCTGGCGAGCTGCGGCGCGAGGCTGGACTTCCCGGGAAATGATGATGTCCCCGTCAGCCGCCTGGGCCTGAAGCTGGGTGATCAGGCAGATGATCAGACCGGCTGCGCAAATCAACAGCTGCGAAATCAGCGAAGTAAAGAAGGTGCCCATTATCGTATCCCTGTGTGGCTGGAACCCGCTTGTATATCGGATAAAGCAACAGCCATGCCAGACTACGAAATCCTTTTTATTTCAATTGGTTATACAAATAACGCAGAGCAGTAAAAGGAAAGCATCTCAACTTCGTTACACCCAAAACCGGTCGAGTTCGATCAAACCCACAGAAACCGCAGCCTGCCGCGCTTCGCTGTGTACTGAGATGTGTCTCATATTTGAGATCAACAATGCGCAGCGACGGGTTCCCTGGCCTGGAGAGCGGGCGGGTGTCTCAAATACGGACAGCATGATCAGTCAGGAGCACGAATGGAGCAAACAGCTGACGGGGATACGGATTGAGGATGGGAGGTATAGTAGAGTGAAGGCGCACCGGTTTGCGGCCCCTTGGGCACCATGACCAGTCAAAGCGAGGGAACCACCCGGAGCGACTGCGCCAGCAGCGCACTCCGGTCTCAGTCAATCGCGCGGGCTCAACCGCACTTGCTATCGCCACAAGCCAGGCAGGTCAGACAGCCATCCATCTGCACAGCGGCTTTGGTGTGGCATTTGCCGCACAGTTGCGCGCCGGCCGGGTACTCTTCTGTGCTGTCATCACAGTCAGACGCACCCTGGCTTGATGGAGCCCGGCTCGTAAACTCGGCACGTTTCTGTTCCAGGTAAGCACGCTGATGCTCGTCCACTTCATCCTTGAGCAGACCAATATGCTTGAGGTGCTGTTCCAGCACATCACCAATTTCGGCAACCAGTGACGGCATCCACCGGCCACCACGCTTCATGTATCCGCCCTTGGGATCAAATACGCTGCGCAGCTCTTCAACCAGGAAGGTACAGTCACCGCCCTTGCGGAACACGGCGGAGATGATCAGCGTCAACGCTGAAATCCACTGATAGTGCTCCATATTCTTCGAATTGATGAAGATCTCGAAGGGCCGCCGTACCTCATGCTCGCTGCCACGATTGAGAATGACGTCATTGATGGTGACGTAAATGGCATGCTCCGAGGTGGGCGTCTTGATCTTGTAGGTACAACCTTCCAGATGCTCCGGACGCTTGAGCTTTTCATGCATCTCGATGTAGTCAGGTGCGGACTTTTCATCCTGCACCTTGAGCTGCTCGTCCGGCTTGACTACTGCATACTCAACGATCTTTTTGCTTATCTTGATGGACATATCGTTTCCCTCGCCCCGCCAACCAGCGGGGCCATTCACATTATATCGGCGCCTCAGAACTTGCCGTAATAGCCTTCCTTGAGCGCGTCGTACAGGTTAGCTGCAGTATGCATTTCGCCGTCGTATTCAATCTCATCGCCACCCTTGGCTTCGATGACACTGCCATCTTCAAGGCTGAAACGGTAAGTGGTATTGGCCAGATCCTGCTCTTTCACCAGCACGCCCTGGAACGCTTCAGGGTTGAAGCGGAAGGTAGTGCAGCCCTTGAGCCCCTTATGGTAGGCGTACAGGTAGATATCCTTGAAATCCTCATAAGGATAATCGGTCGGCACGTTAGCCGTCTTGGATATCGACGAGTCAATCCACTTCTGCGCCGCTGCCTGTACATCCACATGCTGGGTCGGGCTAACCTCGTCTGCGGAAATGAAATAATCCGGCAGGTTGCGCCCCTCACCCTGGGTCTGCGGCAGCGCCTCAGGATTGATGAACTCACGGTAGGCCAGCAATTCAAAACTGAATACGTCGACCTTTTCCTTGGATTTCTTGCCTTCGCGAATCACGTTGCGGAAGTAATGGTGGGCAAAGCTCGGTTCGATCCCGTTGGAAGCGTTATTCGCCAGCGACAGGGAGATAGTGCCGGTCGGGGCGATGGAGCTGTGGTGGGTAAAGCGTGCGCCCTTCTCCGCCAGTGCGGCCACCAGCGCCGGGTCTTCTTCGGCCACTTGCTGCATATAGCGACTGTATTTGGCCCAGAGTACCTTGCCCTTGACCTTCTGCCCGACCTTGAAACCGTCCTTTTTCATTTCCGGACGCTTGGCCAGCATGGCACCGGTGATGATGAATTCTTCATCCATCAGCGGTGCCGGGCCCTTTTCTTCAGCCAGTTGCAGACCGGTACGCCAGCCTTGGATAGCCATTTCCTTGGATACGCGCTCGGTAAATTCGAGGGATTTCTCATCACCGTACTTCATGCGCAGCATGGTCATGGTCGAGCCCAGACCGAGGAAGCCCATGCCATGGCGACGCTTACGGAAAATCTCGTTGCGCTGCTGCTCCAGCGGCAGACCATTGATCTCGACCACGTTGTCCAGCATGCGGGTAAAGATGTCCACCACCTTGCGGTATTCATCCCAGTCGAAACGGGCTTTCTCGGTGAAGGGATCACGCACAAAGAGAGTCAGGTTGATGGAGCCCAGCAGACAGGCGCCATAGGGCGGCAGGGGTTGCTCACCACAGGGGTTGGTGGCGCGAATCTCCTCGCAGAACCAGTTATTGTTCATCTGATTGACGCGGTCGATCAGAATGAAGCCCGGCTCAGCAAAATCGTAAGTGGAGGTCATGATCATGTCCCAGATGCGCCGCGCCTTCATGGTACGGAACACGCGACAGGCCACCAGACCATCTTCGCGGGTGACATAACGCTCATTGCCTGGCCATTCCCGCCAGATCACCTGTTGCGAATCATTGAAGTCGACCTGATCCACTTCTGCTTCAGCCCGGTTCAGCGGAAAGGCCAGCTTCCATTCACTGTCCGACTCCACCGCCGCCATGAACTCTTCGGTGATCAACAGCGACAGGTTGAACTGACGCAGCCGGCCGCCCTCGCGCTTGGCCCGGATGAAGTCAGCCACATCAGGATGCCCTACATCAAACGTGGCCATCTGCGCACCGCGACGGCCACCGGCCGAGGATACGGTGAAACACATCTTGTCGTAGATATCCATGAACGACAGCGGGCCTGAAGTATACGCACCAGCACCGGAAACATAGGCACCACGCGGGCGCAACGTGGAAAACTCATAGCCGATACCACAGCCCGCCTTCAGCGTCAGGCCCGCCTCATGTAATTTGGCAAGAATATCGTCCATCGAGTCGCCGATAGTGGCGGACACGGTGCAGTTGATAGTCGAAGTAGCCGGCTTGTGTTCCAGTGCGCCGGCGTTGGAGGTAATGCGGCCAGCGGGAATAGCACCGTGGCGCAATGCCCAGAGAAACTGGTCATACCAGGTTTCGCGCAGCTCAGGAACTTCCACTTCAGCCAAGGCGCGAGCCACGCGTTGATAGCTGGCGTCTACCGTCTGATCGATGGCAACACCGTCCTTGGTCTTGAGTCGATATTTGGTATCCCAGATATCTTCCGAGGCAGGCTGCATGGCAATACTGCCGACCACATTATGCAGACGCTGCACCTTGGCTGCTTGACTCATCATCTTCTCCTGAATGCCGTGATTTCGCCCTGTGTGCGCGTTTATGTCACACCGGCACAATCACTACCTGTTGTGCGTAGCAAAGAATCCTAGACCCACATATAGTTAATTTCAACCTGAATATTTGACCAGCCGGTCTTGACTTGAATGTAGCCCTGAAAGGATCAGGCCTGTGCCAGACCACCATCGATCGGAAAGAATTCGCCACCGCTCCACACACCCAGTCGAAGCTGACCATCAAGCTCCCGCTGATCGGCCAACTCAACCATCTGGTAGAACACATTACGGTGAATAAGCGCCCGCAGATTGTCACGCACCAGGATGTATGGCGAAGGCTCACCGGATTCAGCGTCCGTTATCACTGTGATTGGATGCTCGCTGCCCGCTACCAGTTCGTGCTCAAGACTGGTGAAGAACTGCAGCTGCTGCCCTTCGCCCTGCCCCGTGCTTTCCATGCGGACCGCTACAAAGGGCGCGTCATCCACCCGGATGGCCCATTTCTCTACTGGCGTCACCAGGTAATAGCGCCCATCACCGTCCAGTCGCAGAATGCCGGAGAACAACTGGGCCAATGCCAGTCGGGTGATCGGCCCGCCTTCGTGATACCAGGTGCCATCGCGGGCGATATGCATATCCATCTCGCCACTGAAATCGGGATTCCACAGATGAACCGGAGCTGGCTCACGCGCTGCATCCAGTACCGACTCAGGCAAGCTTTGTAATAATGACTGGGCAGGCGGTTGTCGATTGTCCAAGGTAACTACTCCGTATATACGCGCCGCTTACCGGTCAGCGGCTTCCCAACAGTTGACGGGTATAGGCTTGCATGGGTTCCCGGAGCAGATCTTCAGGGCGGGACTTGCTGAGATTCAAAAAGCCGGTGCGGCTCTCGATGGTGGTGAAATCCACCACCCGCTCGGTGCTCGCCTCCATCAATAACATCTGCAATACCACCCGATCCCGGCCTGTATGTCTCTGACTTTCAGTGGTTTGTTGATCCGCGCCACCACTCGCCTGAGCACTGGCAAAGCGGGTATACAACAGATAATCCAGCCCCTGTTGCCGAGCGCGGGTCAGCGCCTGCTCCAACCCTAACGGTTGCTCAGCTCGGCGTACCAAGGGAAACACTTCTACCGCGGCGGCGAATGCGTGTTCTGCAAGCAAATTGGGCCGAGCCTGGGCGTAGCCCACCGGATCGAAGTGACTCTGCGCGATATACAATTGCGAGTCAGCCTGTAACCGCCAGTTGCCGCTGCGCTTTATCTGGTAGTTATCCAGCAGCCCGGCATCACTCAGGTAGAAACGCCCTTCTTCACGCATCTGCGAGGGCGTGCAGGCGACCAGTAACAAGGTGGTCAACAGCACCCATGCTGCGCGCATTGCATTCATTTTTCTCATAAGCCACGCATCCATTCTGCGCGCAGACCAGCATGGTCTGGCTGCTCTATCGCCTGGCGCACCTGTGCCAGCATGCGCTGCTTGTCTCGACCCAGCACACCCTTGAGCACCAGATAGTTGGACGCATGGTCACTACGGAACACCGTATCATCCAGCTCCAGCGCGGTTAGAAACTGCTCCATCTCACGAAACAACTCAAGCTGATTCAACGGCTCGAAGTCGGGAAACTGCTGCCGGTAACGCTCCAGCCCGTTGGGAAAACTGACCACCAGTGTGGAGAGATAATCAGGTTGGCCAAGGTTCATCAGGCGGGCGGAATTGGCCGCATGCTGCTCACTCAATGACGCTCCGCCCAACCCATTGAGAATCATCACGGAGGTTTTCAAACCAGCATCGTGGGCCTTGATCAAGGCTTCGACTGTAGAGTCGAAGGTCTCGCCCTTGTTGACTCGGCGCAGAACCTCATCATCTCCTGACTCAGCCCCGACATAGAGCATACGCAACCCGGCTTCGCGCAGCTGCTTCAACTCCTCAACGGATTTACGCCGCAGGTTACGCGGCAAGCAATAGGAGGTGACCCGATGTACTTCCGGCATATATTCGCGGATAGCATCCAGTATGCGCAGCAGGCGATGCGTCGGCAGCACCATGGCATCACCATCAGCCAGGAATACCCGTTGCACTATCATCCGTTCGCCACAGCGGCGAATCTCGTCCAACACCTGCTCTTCATCCCTGGCACGAAACTTTTTCTGCGGCGCGGTGTACATATCGCAGAAAGTGCACTTGTTCCAGGAGCAGCCATTGGTGACCGGCAGGATCAGCGAGTGGGCCTCACTCGGTGGTCTGAATACCGGCTCAATGTAATCAATGGGAAATTGTATCCGAGCGGACATGCGTTACTCCAAATCACAGTGCAGCCAAGAGTTTACAGGATAGTCGCCTGCCCGTGCCGTCCCTCAACACCTCGCCCAGTCACCCATATGGGTTTAGCGCGGCTGGAGGGCTTTCTTTTAAAGTCTATCCATCACCAGCAGGCATTTTGCTATTGAACATGCGTTGAAAACCACAGGGATAATAACAATGCGCAGTAACAACCAGCCCAGCACTTCACGTTTCATACTTTCTTCGCTATCAGCTGTTGTATTGGCCGTCAGCTTGAGCGGCTGTCTCTCAAGTGGGGGCGGTGGAAGCAGCTCGTCAGATCCGGCGCCACACCCCGCCGATCCCCTCCAGATTGAGACCACTACCGGCGAGTTCCGCGGTATTGAACTTAACGGGCAACGAGTTTTCCGCGGCATCCCTTATGCCAAGCCCCCGGTGGGCGATTTGCGACTGGCGGTCACTGAACCTGCGGATAAGCTCGAGGGTGTGCAGGAACTGAGCGTCGAGTTCGGTAACGAGTGTCCTCAGTCCAGCGCCACCACAGGCGCCGCAGCCGGCGACGAAGACTGCTTGTACCTGAACGTGTACGCTCCTGCTGAGGGCGAAGATCTGCCGGTAATGGTGTGGATGCATGGCGGCGCATTCATTCTCGGCAGCGGTGGTGGAGAGTACGATCCGACCCGTCTGGTAGAAAAGGACGTGATTGTCGTTACGTTCAACTACCGTCTGGGTCTGCTCGGTTTCCTCGCGCATCCGGGTCTCGAGCATGACGGCGGCAACTTTGGTCTGATGGATCAGCAGGAAGCGCTGCGCTGGGTGAAGCAGAACATCGCCTCCTTTGGTGGTGACCCGGAGAATGTCACCATTTTTGGCGAGTCAGCCGGCGGTCACAGTGTGTTGAGCCACATCGTGTCTCCCCGCGCACAAGAGGAAGGGCTGTTCAACAAGGCCATCATCCAGAGTGGATCTTATGCGCCCACCCAGATTCCCAAAGCCTTTGCCAATCCCCTGGCGCAAATGCAGTTCGCCGCAACCTGCGCCGACTTCGCAAGCACCCGGGAATGCATCAATTCGCTGAGTGTGGAACAGATTCTGACACTGCAGGATGGCCAACAGTCCATTCCGACTGTGGATCCCGCTGGCGATCTGCTGCCCAAATCCGTTGCCACCGCCTTGGCAGAGGGCGCGTTCGACACGAATCTGGATATCATGATCGGCAGCAACCAGGACGAAGGCACCCTGTTCGTCGCTCTGGACGAACTGGCCAACGGCCTGGTGCCGCTCACTGACGAGGCCACATTCCGTGAAGAGGTCATGACTCTGGTAGCGCCATTCGGGATCAATGGCAATGCCGTCGCCGATCATTATCTGGCAGAGTTCCCGGAAGGCACGCCCAGCCGTCTGTCGCTGGCGTTAGCTGCGGTCTGGACGGATTACATGTTCGCCTGCAACAGCCGGTCACATGCTGAAGCCTTTGCTGATGTCGGCGTGGACACCTTCAACTACTGGTTTACCGATGTGAATGCACCATGGACGATGATTCCTCCGGCGATCCCTACCCCGGTCGGGATGGTGCCGTTCAGCTTCCCGTTCGGTGCCACACACGCTGGTGAAATCCCCTACGTTCTCTATCCAGAAGCGACAATGCGTGAACGCTACAGCGGAGATCAGGCTGACGTCGACAAGCTGGCCGGCTATATGATTGATTACTGGACTAATTTCGCCAAGTACGGCGATCCGAACAGCACTGAAGGCACCAGCCCGGTCTGGCCAACTTTCAACACCGCCCAGCAGGCGCTTCGCCTGGATGTCGAACCGAAAACCGAAACGGCGGCCACGTTCAACAACTACCATCGCTGTGGTTACTGGGCTACCGTACCCACGCCCTGATCGGGATGTAACCAGAAACGCCGACATCATGTCGGCGTTTCGCTTTCTGGCCCCGCAGATTGATGACGCTAGCGAGACTCGCGGCGCTCTGCTGGCGCAGGCGGCCCTGTCTGCGTCGCCACCTGCTGCGGCAGTATCGCCAGAAAATTATCCCTGGCCACTTTATGCGCTATCGCATCTGGTAACGCATCCAGAAACACATCAAACCCTTTCATGTGTTCGCCGAGACTCCTGAAGCTGCCCACTACATCCGAGCCGATCATGAAGCGATCCGGATAATTCTCTACCAGGTTTACCCAACGTGATTCTGGCTGGCCGCTCTCATCCAGCAGGTAGGGCTCCAACACGGTCCACGACAGGTCGATATACAGGTTGGGGTAAAGGCCCAAGATGCGCTCCAACTCGTCAAAAAGGAAATCGAGCCTGTTCTGATGACGATGGATTTCCTTGCTGGTACCTGCATGCGCCCAGATAAAACGCACCTGCGGATGATCACGTAACGCTTCTTCGAACTCGGGCAGATACAGCGGATCAGGCTCACGTTTGGAGGTGATATTGCTGTGGATCATGACCGGCAGATCGTACTCAGCTGCCAGATGGTAGATACGCACCAGCGCCTCACTATTGGCTCTGGGCGTCTCACTCTGGGTCAATGCTGTCAGATCATCATGGCGAGTGAATATTTCACCTATGCCTTTCCACATACCGGGATACATGTCCAGTAGCCGGCGCACGTGTTCATCAGCGTTCTTGTCGTTCGGATTGAAGCCGGTCAGAAAGGGATGAAAACGCTTGCGTTGCGCTGGCGTCAACGCCTCAAGAGCGTGGGCCACTATGTGGTCGGTTGCACTGTACCAGTAAGCGCCAGCATCATCTCCGGCGTAATAACGAGGCCGTCGCAGCTCATCCTCGTGCCACGTCTTGGCTACCGAGATACCGCTGATCATCACATGCTCAGTAGCATGCGCATCCATCTGCTCCAGCAGACTGGACATGCCATCGGTTTCCTGAAAAAAATCAACGTAATGCAGGTGGGCATCGGTATAACTGTAGTCGCGCGCTGTCGCCGATAGTGCGCATACCGCAGCCAGTAGGCAGAGGCCTGTGCGGACAAGGGGCAAACCGGTTACTCCTGTGCTGGCAAGTCAGCGGTAGACCGAGGCGCGGGCGGCAAGTTCAGTAACGTCCTCAGGTGGCGTCATTGTCCTTGCGCCGCTTGATGCGATTCCCCATGCGCACACCAATATCGGTCAAGAACTGCATATAGCCTTCCTTATCCTCAATGACCTCCTGCCAGAACGGCGAGTGGTACATGGACATGGCACCCTGCACCAGGGCCCAGGCGGCGCAATAGTGGAAGTAAGCTGGTACGTCTTCCAGCTTGCCTTCGTCGATACGCTGTTGAATCACGCCAGTCAGGTGGTTGAAGTTGGAGGCGCGGATGCCATGCAGCTCTTCTACCAGCTCTGGCATCTGGCTGGACTTCAGTACCTTCTCCTCGAGGCGGTCAAACAAACGGTAACGCTCGGGATCACTCATCCGGAAGGCAAAATACTCCCGGGACAAGGCTTCACGATCTTTCTCAATGCTTTCCGAGTGCAGTAGCCCCGCCAGGTCACGCTCATAATCGAGCATCAGACGTAGGTAAATCTCCGCCTTGGACTTGAAGTGCTTATAGATAGTGCCCTTGCCGATACCTACCTCATCAGCAATCATTTCCACCGTAACGCTGTCCTCTCCCTGTTCTAGAAACAGACGCAATGCTGCTGAGAGAATTTCCTGTTCCCTGCGGCGGAACTCCCGGATCTTGCGCGATTCTTTCTGCATGAGCTTTCCTGGATGAACGTGACGATGATTGCGCATTATGCCAATTTCATGACCATTTGCACGCGTGGAGTATTAATATGACCAAAAATTCATGACCATCCGTAGCGGCTTCTGGTATTGCCTTCTGAGTGGGCTATCATCTGCCCACGCCTCTCTTGTCAGGAATAAGAATCATGCTCCACGAGTGCCATTGGAATGATGAGTTTCCCCAGGATCCGGATATCTGCTACTTGAACCATGCAGCTGTCGCACCCTGGCCCAAGCGCAGTGCCGATGCCATTATCGCCTTCGCCAACGAGAACATTCATCAGGGCGCACGGGACTATCCTCGCTGGGTTCAGTTGGAGCATCGCCTGCGTGGACAATTTCAGGCATTACTGAACGCGCCGAGCAAGGGCGACATTGCGCTGGTCAAGAACACCTCCGAAGCCCTGTCCTTTGTCGCCATGGGTTTGACCTGGACTGAGGGTGACGAAATCATACTCAGTGATCAGGAATTCCCCTCCAACCGCATCCCATGGCAGGCCTTGGAATCCCGAGGCGTCACGGTGCGGCAGATCAGCCTGGATGCGGAAGACCCCGAAGCCGCCTTGATAGCCGCCATGGGCCCCGCTACTCGTCTACTGAGCATCAGCTCGATCCAGTACGCCAGTGGCCTGCGCATGGATTTACCACGTCTCGGCCAAGCCTGCCGTGAGCGCGACATCCTGTTCTGTGTGGATGCCATTCAATCTTTGGGCGCGATACCGCTGGATGTACGCGCCATTGATTGCGACTTTCTCATGGCAGATGGGCACAAATGGCTACTTGGCCCGGAAGGGCTCGGCGTATTCTACTGCCGTAAGGAAGTACGCGACCGCCTGGCCCTTACCCAGTTCGGTTGGCATATGATTGAAGCGCTGGGCGACTATGATCGAGAGGATTGGTTGCCAGCCAGTACAGCCCGACGTTTTGAGCCCGGAAGCCCCAATACGCTGGCTCAACATGCCCTGTCCGCCAGCCTGGCGCTTCTGTCAGAGGTAGGGGCAGAGCGTATCCAGCAAGCACTGCAACAACGCACAGCCTATTTATTGCAATCCATCGGGTCACTTCCTGGTGCATGTATTCTCAGTCCGATCAGGCCGGATCGCCGCGGTGGTATCGTCACCTTCACATTCCAGGGTGTCGACAACACCTGGCTATATGAGCAACTCATGCAGGCTGGCGTGATCTGTGCGGCGCGGGGCGGCGGTATTCGCTGGTCGCCCCACTTCTATACTCCCCAGGAAACACTGGATCTTGCGCTCAAGCGCCTACGAGGAATTCTGCAAACAGGCTACAACCGGTCACGATAAGGCAGGAATCCTTATTCCAAATCTGTTTAACAACCGCCGATTTTCGGCTGGCACTGCTCAAAAAATCGTCAATACTTACCATATCAGGTTTCGGTATCCCCCAAGCGCCGAAACCTGGCAGAGGTGGCTCAGTCCTCTTCTGTATCACTCCTAATGGTCTTGACCCGAATTCTTCCCCCGGAATTCGGGTTTTTTTATGCGCGGTGCGCCCGGACAGTGAGTCCGCCAAGCTAAAGCGAATGTCAACGCCGGTTTAAAACTGACCCACTTATCAGCAATATCGCCGATCCAAAACTGACCCACCCTTGGCGTTTACGTGTTGGTTAATAATTCTTGGCTGCTGGCCGAGATCGGTGCGATACCAGCCGCTTTCTTGTCCTTCAGTCTATAGCTTTCTCCCCGGATCTGGACGATGTGCGCATGGTGTAACAGCCGATCCAACAGCGCAGCGGTTAACGTCGTGTCATTATCGAAGGCGCTGGCCCACTGTGTAGTGGTCTAATGAAACCGGACACCAACTAGGCGACAATACTCGCCATTGAGAGGTGTTCGATGACAAGAAAGCGACGTACTTTTACCCCTGAATTCAAACAGGAAGCAGCCAGCCTGGTGCT
>Ga0265293_10002929_pt1 | contig 32819 bp, 21 predicted proteins | sample Munlanlewell138R_FD_192505 | JGI IMG/M metagenome (GOLD analysis project Ga0265293, IMG submission 192505) | Leachate microbial communities from a municipal landfill in Southern Ontario, Canada - Leachate well 138R | ecosystem: Engineered > Solid waste > Landfill > Unclassified | place: Canada... | reverse complement strand
TGAGACAAATCTATGCTATAGCCAAAGCTGAACTGAGAACACTCTTTTTCTCGCCAATAGCGTGGCTAATTATTATAATTTTTAGCTTCCAGGCCTACTCCGCCTTTGCAGTTTGGATTGAATCTATCACAAATAGACAGGCTGTATCGGGTTTTACCTTCGATATTACACGAAGAATCTTTACAGAGTTCAGCTCTATCTACCCAACTATGCAGAAAAATCTCTTCCTCTATATCCCTTTGCTTACTATGGGGCTTATGAGTAGAGAGTATAGTTCGGGCTCTATAAAGCTGCTCTACTCTTCGCCAATAGGGGGTGCCAAAATGGTCTTTGGAAAATATTTGGCTATTGTTTGGTTTGCCCTTATTATGATGGCCACCATAGTGCCAACTCTAATCTTTACTGTGGTTAAAGTGGAATCGGCAGATATCACCTTTATGCTTTCGGGCTTTTTGGGATTGAGCCTTCTGCTCTTTGCCTATTCGGCCATAGGACTCTTTATGTCTACCCTCTCATCTTATCAGGTGGTGGTGGCAATGCTCACCCTTGGAGTTCTTGCACTCTTTAACAATATGGGGAGTATAGCTCAAGAGGTAGATATACTCAGAGATGTTACCCACTGGCTCTCTCTCCCCGAAAGGGCAGATAAATTTATAGAGGGAATTATTGCAAGCGAAGATCTCTTCTACTTTATAATTGTAATTGCTCTCTTTTTAAGTTTGAGTATTGTTAAAATTTACTCCGATAAAAGTAGCAATAGAAGAGAGACTATTATAGGAAGATATTTGGCCGTTGTAGTGGCAGCCTCGCTCTTGGCCTATATCTCTTCGACTCCTACCCTTAAGTTTTACTACGACGCCTCTCAAATCAAGGCCAACACTTTAACAGAAAGAAGCCAGGAGATTCTAAAAGAGGTGAAGGGCAAGGTAGAGATGACCACCTATGTAAATATGGCCGACTTCAACTTTTTTATGGCTATCCCCGCAACAATTAATAGAGATAAAGATAAATTTTACGACCTCAAGAGGTTTCTGCCAAGGCTAAAAATGAACTATCTCTACTATTACGACGAACCTTACAACAACAGCAACTATGTTGCAGGCGAGACATCGGCAGAGGATTTGGCAAGGCAAATATCGGGTGCGGTGGAGATAGATTTTGACCATCTCTACACCCCGCGCCAAATAAGGGAGATGATAGATCTTAAAGAGGAAGATAACACCTTTGTTAGAGAGGTAAAGTTAGAGAATGGCAATAGAACATTCCTAAGGTCGTTCGACGATTTAGACAGATATCCTACCGAAGCTGAATTTGCTGCAACTTTTTTACGACTTACCCAACCAATACCTACTATCACCTTCTCTACAGGATTTGGCGAACCCTCTATTACAAGGGCGGGCGAAAATGACTACTCCTCCTTTGCAGCCGAAAAGAAGAATAGAGAGTCGCTACTTAACCAAGCTTTTGATGTTCAAGTTGCAAATTTGGGAGAGATAGAGAGCATGGCCCTATTGGATAGTACAGATATATTGGTTGTAGCCGATCCCAAAAGGGCTCTTTCGCCCCAAGCTATGGAGAGTACTCTCAACTACCTTAGAGATGGAGGAAATATGCTTATAGCTATAGAACCGGGAAGGGAACACCATCTTAAGCCTCTCTTGGAGGAGCTTGGATTGGAGAGCCTCCCCGGTACTTTGGTACACCCAAATCAGGAGCACTCACCCACCCTAATTTTATCTAAAACCACCCACCATATCAATAAAATGTCGGACCACTTCCGCTTTATCTTTGGGAGGGTTATTACAATGCCCTCTGCTGTAGGGTTGGATTACCGCTTAGGTGGGAAATATATTGCCACCCCTCTTACAGTAACCCCTTCAAGAGGAGCATGGAATGAGGTTGAGAGTAAAAACTTTGTTACCGATACCATTAGCTATAACCGTTTGGCAGGTGAAGTGCAACGCACTATTGCCACCTCTTTTTCGCTTACCCGTCAAGTTGGCAACAGGGAGCAGCGGGTGGTTGTACTTGGCGATGCCCACACCATTAGTAATGGCGAATTTAACACTTCACGAAGCGAAGTTAGAAAGGGGAATAGCGGTTTTATAAAAGGGATTATGCATTGGCTCACCTACAACAAGGTACCAATAGATGTAACCCGCCCCTTCCCAATAGATAATAAAATATTTTTAACTATTGGTCAGATGGAAAAATGGAGACCCTTAATTGTATGGGTAATTCCTATTGTTCTCTCTCTTTTGGGAGCAACAATTTTAATAAGAAGAAGAATGAATTAGTCAAGTAATAAAATTTAATATAATGAAAAATAGAATTAAAATCTTTCTAATTGCACTACCCCTACTCTCTTTGATTGGGTTAAATTCAAAGGCGCAGAACAGCTACTCCACCTCTAAACCGGCCTATATTATCTATAACAGTTATGGGCAAAAGGTGAGCTATAGCCAAATGTTAAGCTCTATCGCAACTGCCGACATTTCACTCTTTGGCGAACTTCATAACGATGTTATCTCCCACTGGTTGGAGCTGCAGTTGGTAAAGGATCTATACACTATCAAAGGTAAAGGGCTTGTTGTAGGAGCAGAGATGTTTGAAGCCGACAATCAATTGGTAATGGGCGAACTTTTGGAAGGGAAGTGGTTCGATATGAAAGCCTACGAAGAGAACTCTGTATTATGGAACAATTACAGTAGCGACTACAAGCCTATTTTGGAGTATGCCTATAAAAATCAAATTCCATTTGTAGCTACAAATGTACCCAGACGATATGCAAGGATGGTCTCAAAAAGAGGGATTGAAGTTTTAGACTCTCTTAGCGATAGGGCAAAATCGTATATAGCCCCCCTACCTATAGCTACCGATCTTTCAGATAAATTCTATGTAGCTATTGCAGAGGTTTTTAAAGAGACAATGCCTATGCCCATGAGTAGTGTAGAGATGGCTAATATTGTTAAAGCTCAAATGGTTAAAGATGCTACAATGGCCCATTTTATTGTAAACAACCTCCCCAAAGGGGGGCACCTCTTCCATTTTCATGGAGAACTACACTCTGCATTCCACTCTGGAATAGGACACTATTAAAGAGATATGCTCCCACTCTCAACTATAAAACTATCTCTATTATTAAGAAAGGAGATCCCTTCCGCTTCTCTCTTTCGGAAAGCAGGGCAGATTTCAATATTGTAGTACCGGCAGATATGAGTCTCTCATATGACAACTAAGCAAGAGTCTATCCCTTTGGTTCAAGTGCAGCACCTGTCGCACCGATACACCAAAGATTGGGCTATTAGAGATATAAACTTGGAGTTAGACGGCAACAAGATTGTAGGGCTGTTGGGCTCCAACGGGGCGGGTAAGTCAACCATGATGAATATCATTTGTGGAGTACTAAACCAAACCGAAGGGAGGGTGCTCATTAATGGCCACGATATAAACCGCAACAGTGTAGAGGCGAAAAAGCAGATTGGCTTTCTTCCACAAAAGCCACCACTACACACCGACCTCACAGTTGAAGAGTACCTTGAATTTACAGCCAATCTTAGATTGGTAGAGAGAAAAGAGGTGAAGAGGGCGGTAGAGGAGGCTATGCAAAAGTGCGCCATAACACACTTTAGAAAGAGACTTATCAAAAACCTGTCGGGGGGATACCAACAGAGAGTGGGTATTGCTCAGGCTATTATACACAATCCAAAATTTATTGTGTTGGACGAACCTACAAACGGCTTAGACCCCAACCAAATTTTGGAGATAAGAAATCTTATAAAGGAGATTGCCAAAGAGAGGGTGGTGCTGCTCTCTACCCATATTCTTCAAGAGGTAGAGGCTATGTGCCACGAAATTATTATGATTGAGTTGGGTGAGTTTGTCTTTAAAGGGACAATGGAAGAGTTCTCCAACAGTCTGGAATCCAACACCCTCACTCTTCTATTTAAGGAGGGGGAGCCTCTCCCAACAGATAAAGAGCTACTACAGATAGAGGGGGTAAAGGAGCTGCAAGAAGAGGGAGGCAGAAGTTTAAAAGTAATATACGACCCGTTGAAACAGGTGAAACAGAGCATTATAAAGGAGTCGGTAGAGAGGGGGTGGCAGTTGGAGGAGATCTATAAAGAGAGGATAAACCCCGACGAAATATTCAAACACTTCTCTAAGGATGCCTACCTAAAAATGGAGAGTAGAAAAATGAAAGAGACCAATTTATGAGACAAATCTATGCTATAGCCAAAGCTGAACTGAGAACACTCTTTTTCTCGCCAATAGCGTGGCTAATTATTATAATTTTTAGCTTCCAGGCCTACTCCGCCTTTGCAAATTCGCTTATCTCACTTGCAAGCAAGCAGGAGCTTAATGGTTTTGTACCAGCTATTACAGGAGAGCTTTTCACAAAGTTCAATGCAATTTTTATAGTTATTCAGAATAATTTATACCTCTATATTCCTCTGCTAACCATGGGACTTATGAGTAGAGAGTATAGTTCAGGCTCTATAAAACTGCTCTACTCCTCTCCCTTGGGGGGGAGTAAGGTTATCCTGGGAAAGTACCTTGCAATTGCTCTCTTTGGAATAGTTATGATGGCCTCTATAGTGCCATCTATCATATTTTCTAATTATCAGATAGAGGAGTTGGAGCTCTCTCTTCTCTACTCCGGCCTTCTGGGGCTTATGCTCCTTTTTGCCGTTTACGCTTCGGTAGGGCTCTATATGTCTACCCTCTCATCTTATCAGGTGGTGGTGGCAATGCTCACCCTTGGAGTTTTGACTCTCTTGAGCAATATGGGAGAGATTGGGCAAAATGTAGAGGGGTTGCGCGAGATTACACACTGGCTCTCTCTTAAAGGGAGAACCGGAACATTTATTGGGGGGCTCATTACCAGTCGCGATTTGGCCTATTTCTTAGTGATCATAGGTATCTTCCTATCGCTAAGTGTAATAAAAATCAATTCGGGTAGAAGTAAAGAGGGGTTGCTAAAGAACCTTCTTAAATATCTATCTGTGGTAGTGGTTGCTGCTCTATTGGCCTTTCTCTCTTCGCGCCCGGGTTATATCTGGTATTTAGATGCCACTCAAAACAAGGGCAAAACTCTTACAGAGAGGAGCCGCGAGATAATAGATCAACTAAATGGGCCAATTAAGATAACCTCTTATGTAAATATGGCCGACCAGCAATTGGGTATGGGGTTGGCAAAAAGGAGGATAGAGAATCGTGAGAGGTTAGACCGCTATAAGAGATTTATGCCTTCCTTAAGTGTGGAGTATATCTACTACTGGGATGAGCCATACAAGAATAGCAATTATAAAGCGGGGGTAACATCGGCAGAAGATGTGGCACGCAATTTTATTAAACCACACAAAATTAAGTTTGAGTCGCTTCTTACTCCATCTCAAATTAGAGAGAAGATAGATTTGAAGGATGAACTGAACACTTTTGTGAGCGTGGTAGAGGATAGAGAGGGTAAGAGCACCTTTCTTAGGGTATTCGACGACTTTGCCAAGCACCCTTCGGAATCTGAGATCTCTGTAGCCCTTTTAAGACTCAATGAGAAGGTACCCACTGTTGGAGTGGTTACTGGATATGGAGAGCCCTCTATTGTAAAGTTTGGGGAGAGCGACTATGCAAAATTTACCACAGAGAGAAACAATAGAGGAGCTCTAATCAATCAGGGATTTGATTTTAAAGAGTTCAATCTTTTAGAGAGCGATTTGCAAACATTAGAGAATGGGGCAGATATTCTTGTGTTGGCAGATCCTAAAAGGGCAATTGAGGGTGAAGCTCTACAGAAAATTTTAGACTATATAGATGGAGGAGGCAATATTCTTATAGCTGCCGAATGGGGAAGAGAAGATAATCTAAAAGCGATTGCACAACATCTTGGAGTAAAGTTTCTACCTGGAGTATTGGTTACACCCAATCAAGATTTTACCCCAACTCTTACCTCCTCTACAATTGCCCGCTCTGCCTTTGGCCTTGCCAACCGATTTAGATTTTTGGCAGGAGAGGTGATTACTATGCCCACCGCAATAGGATTAGATTACAATATGGAGAGCCCATTCAATATCACCCCACTCACTGTAACCCCAGTGCGGGGAACTTGGAACGAAGTTGAAAATAGCCACTTCGAAGAGGTAGAGATTAGGTTCAACCGTTTAGCCGGAGAGGTGCAAAGGGCTATACCCACCTCTTTTGCCCTAACTAAAGTGGTGGGCGATAAGGAACAGAGGGTAATATTTCTTGGCGATAGCGACTGTCTCTCCAATGTTGAACTTGGAAGGTTTCGCAAAGGGATTAGACCTCAAAACAGATCCTTTGCTACAGCTCTCTTCAGCTGGCTCTCTTACGACCAATTTCCACTCAACTTGAGCCGTCCATTCCCTAAAGACAATAAAATATTCTTAACAACAAAAGAGGCAAAGAGATGGAAAAAATCGGTTGTCTGGACCATCCCTCTGCTACTCTCGTTGATTACTATCTCTATTCTCTACTACCGCAAGCGGTGGTAGGTGGTGGAGCTCAACCTTATTATAGATTGATGAATCTCTCCTCTAAGCTCTTGGGGGAGAGATTTCTCTTTATAGAGGTTTTGTAGTGCCTTTAAAATCTCTACTCTCTTTACGCTCCATCTAAACCAACCCAACGCTTCGGCAAGTGTTACTCTAACAGTTGTATTGCTGCTCTCTTTTAGAACTTCAAGAAGTTGTGGCACCTGCAGATGGTTATTGTAGTTTCTTAGATTGCGGATTGCAAGGAGCCTCTCCTGCTCGTTGGCACTCTCATCTTTGATAGTAGCCAATCGAACCTTACTTCTATTCTCTTGTGAGTTGTAATAACCTAATATATGGGCAATAAGCTCCTCTTTATCTTCTAAATGGGAATTGGCTACTTGTTTGCGCACCTCCTCTTCTATCTTCTCTATACTAAACATAGGGAGTGCACTGTGTGCTGCATACTGTACCCTTTTACTTTCGTCCGAAAATATTACGGTATTTATTAGGGGAGCCAAGAGTCTCTCGTCGCCACAGTAGCTTGAGAATCTTGCACCATTTCTTCTTATCAGTTCGTATGGGTCATCCAATGCTAACAGTAGCGCCTCTACAATATATTTTGGAGAGGAGTAGAGCACTCTTTGAAGTGCCTCCATCCTTACAGAGTAGAAGGGACTCTCTTTCAGATAGTGTAAAAGTAAGGTGTCGTAGCCAGCCGGAGGGTTATAGGAGAGCTGTTTAAGAGCTATCGCTTGGTAATTGGGGTTGTCGCTCTTTAGATACTCCAACCACACTCTGTTATTGCCCTGTTGGGTTGCAAGATTTCTATTTAGAGCTATAGCATCCAATCTTCTCTCTCCCCCCCTACTACCGGGGGTAAAGGAGTAGGTGGGATCGCCCATTAGATGGGTCTCTAAGGTTTGAACCTCTTTGTGCCACAATCCTACACGAACCCCCTCTGCCAACATACCAAGCAGCTCCATAGACCATCTATCTTGTAGGGAATTTACCGTATTCCCCTGGGTGACTATTGTCTCTCCCTCTAAAAAGAGATGGTAGCCTGCAACATACCCCGGCCTATGAAAAGAGCCGTTGTAACAGGCATCAAAAATAGAGAGACGGGGCTGCGGTTTAAGGCTCTCAAGATCGTTCAATTTAATATTGGCACCAGCAGCAAAGAGAGAATCCTCTACTTTGGTACTCTCCATAATCTTGGAGTCGAAAAAGGAGGGGAGAAGATTGTAACGCTCCAAGGCGCTCTTTTCAAACTCCTCTCTCCTCTCTCCTTTGTAGCGTCGCGCTCCATTTCTTAGTGAAATAGAGAGAGCCTCCATTGGGCCATAATGGCCGCTTGAATTTTTGCCAATCAAATTTGGAGCCCTATAGGGGCCACTTATATATTGTGTATCGTAGGCGCCATGCTCATGAAAGACAAAGAGGTCGGTTCCCTGCTTCTGCATCCTCTCATAGAGCTTGTATCTCATAAAAGGGTATTGACGAAAGTTGTAGAAGGCGTTCCCCCTAGAAGATTTGAAGGCTTCGGGGAGCTGCTCTGCTATTGCAAACTGTTGGTTGTGCCATGCGGTGAGGCAGTCGGAATTGTAGCCACTCCCATTGAAAAAGATCACATTATCTAAATAGTTGTTCTCTTTGTGAGCCCTAACAACCTTCTCTAAATAGCGTTTCAAAAGAGGATAGCTCTCTTCCCCAAGGGTAGAGGGGGGCAAAATTCTTGAGGAGTAAAATTGACTCTGAACCAATTGGGGCGACTCCTCTTTTAAGGCGTAGTAGAAGTGACGACTATTTTTTTCGTCCCTTTTGAGAAATCGAAACTGCAGGTTGAGGTCGTCGTAAAAACGGTCGGAGGTAACGGAGTGCTCCTCTATAGGAAAGGTACTCTCATCCATTTTAAAGGCAGTTGTAGCGTGTTGAAAGTTTACCACTCTTACAATAGGGATATCTCCAACAAAGATAACCCCCTCTAAAATAGGGCGTTTCTTATATATTTTAGCCAAACTTTTTCGTAGCTGATCGGGGTTATCCCAATCTCCAATGAGAAGTGCAGCCCCTACCCCACTCTCTTCAATAGCTCTCCGGTAGGCGTGAAGTTCCAAGGTAAGAGCATCGTAACTCTTTGAATCTACAACAATTACAACTCTGGAGTAGAAGCCCCCGTTATGCGATAAAAACTTCTCCTTTCCATTGAGAGGGAGTAGTAGTAATATAAATAGTACAATTAAGGTAGTTCTTCTTCTCATCTCATATAATGTTCAATTCGTCTAACACTTTTAAGAGCTTCATTTTTAAGTTCTAAAGGGGTATCGTTCTGGGCTGCAACCTCTTTAAGGTGCGATATAATTTCGTTGCGCCTATGGGAGAGGGTAAACCACCCCAAAGCTTCTGCCATAGCCACTCTCAACTCTTGAGGTTGATTGGAATCTAAAAGAAAGTTAAAAAAGTTATCTAACCTGTAGTGGTAGGGGTAGTTCCGGAGCATTGTAACTCCTCTCAATCTTCTTTCAAAGCTATTTTGTGAATCTGAAATGGCATCTGCCGATTCTGCAACCCTTTGTCGCGAGCCAAATACCCTTTTGAACTCTTTTAGGCTCCCCTCTTTATCTACTATAGAGAAGCTTTTGGCAATCCCCTCCTCTACACTCTTCCTAAATAGGGTAGAGTCCACCAAATCGAATGAGAAAGTGGTATTGAAGTGTACTCTTTCATCTAAGTAGTCGTTTATATATACAGAGGCCAAGTGGGGAATAAATCTATCCAATCCAACTCTTCCCATTAGGTAGATAGATTTCCTTCTTATAAATTCGTTGGGATCGTAGCAGGAGTACTCTAAAATATCTGCCAAATAGTGCCCCTTTTGAAAAGTTAAAAGATAGAAGGCTTGATAACGAAGAGTGCTAAAGGGGGAATTGAAATATGTATCTGTTAGAAGTGAGGCAAGAGCACCATACTCTAATGTGTGGAGCCTTCTTAGTGCCAACCCTTTTATATCGGGGTGTTGGGCACTCTCAAAAAGTGAGAGCCAATACTCTTGCGAGGTGGAGTTTAGATCAATTTGAGGCTCTTTGGCAGGGGTAAAACGAAAAGTTGGATCGCCAAAGAGATGGGACTCCAAGATATTGGTCTCTTTGGCCCACTCCCCAACAGAGAAGCCCAACGATAAAAGCCCCATAAGGTCTGAGGAACTCTTATCCTGTAGTACATTTACGCTATTTCCTAAGGTAACTAAGGTTTTGCCTGGGGCCATAATATACTCTCCTGCTATAAACGAGCGTTCGCGAAAATCGCCATTGTAGCAGGCATCAAAAATTACCACTCGCGGGTTGGGAGCAATCGCTTCAACTTCATTGGCATCTATTCCGCTAAGAGCCCTCTCTAAAGAGTCTATAGGAGCTAAGAACTCTTTGGGTTCAATAGCAAACCAAGAGGAGTCTAAATGGTATTTTTCGCTCCACTCCTCTATTGCTTTTTTGCGTTCGCTGCTATCTCTTCGCATTAAAAAACTCATAAAGGTGCGCTGTGCCGCTTTGTAGTAGTCGGGAACCTCCTTACTTAAGGGGATACCTGTGAGGTATTGCCTTTTGGTTAGGCCATGTTCGTGAAAGAGCATCAAATCTACATCGGGGCGTTTAAGCTCATTTATAACTATCTCTTTCATTGATGGATACATATCAAAGAAGAGGAATTTTAGCGAATTTCTATTGCGATAAATTCCGGGGAACTGCTCCCCAATTGTTAGAGCTTCGCCTCTCCAAGCTGTCAAACTGTTTGAGAAGGAGCCTTCGCCTGTATAGGAGACTATTACATCTAAAGGATTTTCTCTACTGCGCTCTGCCACAACTTTTTTAAAGTACTCCCTAATTTGTCTATACCCCTCCTCTCCCTCTAAGGTAGCTTTTACCCTTGAGGTGTAGATATCGGATTGGATATATTGAGGAGAGTCCCATCTAAGGGTGTAGTAGAAGAGAGCCTCTCCCTCCTCTTTGGCAATAGGGTCGAATTTAAGATCAAAATCGTCGTAGAAGCGGTCGGAGGGAACAGAGGAAGAGCGAAGTGGGTTGCGTTGATCCATCTTAAAGGCCGATGTGAGATGTTGTGCATCGCGCACCATAGCAATGGGTATCTCTCCCACAAAGAGAGCTCCCTCTAAAGAGTTGTTTAGATATAGATTATAGAGCAACTCCTTAATAGGTTCAGGAGAGTTCCAATTATCTACTGCAAAATAGAGAGAAAACCCCTCTCTTTGGAGAAGGATTTCATAATCCTTTAGCTCATTTTGACACGCTTTGAAGGTTGCACTGTCGGCAACAACAGCAAAGCCCCTCTCTCTACCTTGTAGAAAGGTAGAGAGAAATAGAGCTATAAAAAAGAGTAAAAAAATTTTTTTAAACATCAAAAGGTTTTAATTAAAATGTAAAGGTGAGTCCAAAGGTAGAGAAGAGCCTATGTGTACTCAAATCTACCGGCTTATAGTAATCTATATTGGCACTTAACTGACCACCAATTCTTTTACCCAATAGGGAGTAGAGTGCTACAGAGGCTCCCACTTTGTAGTAGCTATTTTTCTGATACTCCAAGTCGGGGATAAAAAGCTCTTGAATTACAGGCGAAGTGGGATCGGGGCCGTTGTAGTTGTACTCTCCCGAAAGGTTGTGCTTATAGGTGAAGTCAACCCCAAGATTGAAGTACCCTTTGGTGCTCTGTACCAAGTTGGCTTTGGCTGCTACTGTTCCATAAAGATTGGTTACCTCTCTATTGGAGAGGGGAAGGTAGTAGATATCGTCGCTCTTGCGATAGTTGGCTGCAACACTACCCATCCATTTGTAGGATGCACTCTTTCCTCTGTAGTAGTCGTAAGAGAGAGCAATATCGTCTTGGCGGTAGTTGGAGCGGATACTGCTGTAGAGATCTACCCACTGCTGTACCTCATACTGGGTATCTAAAACCTGTACAAATTCAATCCCATCTATATCGGAGCGGTTGTAGGAGGCAACAATACGGTTTAGATTGCTCTCTCCCCATAAAAGAGTTGAATTGGCATAGAGTATAAGCTCTTTTATAGAGCCCTCTTTTCTGGGTTTGGAGATATCCCGTACTACGCTCTCTCCTCTAAGGGAACCTCCACCACTCACTATTACTCTAACGGGGATAAAGTCGTAGGCATATTGCGCTTCGGCCCCAACTTTGTGAGATTGGTAGTGGAATCCGCCAAGAGATTGGAGTCCTCCAATAACTGAACCGTAGTTGTAACCCAAACCTCTCAAGACATATACATTTTGATTGGACTGGTTGTCGCTATTGGTGTGCTTTCGCGTCTCTTGATACATATTTTCATACTCAAAATTGAGCCCAATAATATGGGAGCAGATTGAGTAAGCAATAGAGGGTTTTACATTAATCGAGTAGTTATAGACCTCAGAGCGGGGATCTATCTGCTTGGCACCGGTCTCTGCTATATAGGTGGCACCCAAACCCAAAATAAGCTTGTGTTTAAGATTGTCTATAAGGGGGCGGGAGGCCACCTTCATTCCCAAATTGTAATCTTGTCTCTTCCAGTCGCTAATATTGGGATCTACCGGATAGTAGGGAACTCCTCTAAAGGGGTTCAACATTGCAGTATTGAAGCGGGAATCTCTAACAGTTATATTGTTGTAGGAGAAAGATCCCCATCCGTAACCTTTGCCCAACTGCTGTCCACCCTCTGCAACAACTCCAAGAGTGTTCTCTTTGTCGCCCTGTTGAACGAATTTATAGTCGCCGTTGGTAATGTTGTAAGTTGCCTGTAGTTGGCTAAATTTCGCCAAGTTGTCGAAGGGTAGGCCGGCGCTGTTCCCTGTTTGGAACCAGAGTGAGTTGGCTTTCATATACTCAATCTCAAGCGGCGAACGCACCTCTCTAAGATTTTGTGCCGCCACACTTAGTGTTAGCAGCAGGGCTAAAATAGTTGTAAAAGCCCCAATTAAATATTTAATTTTTCTCATTTCCATAGTTTTCAATGTATTACTACTATTTCCAAGTATTCCAAGCTGGGGCTTTTGCACCATATCTTCTTATTCGGGCACTCTCCATAAGTTCAAAATCTTCGGAACTGTTGTTGGTGTCGAAGTAGATATTTCTACCGTCGGGTAGAGTCTCTTTTATTTTCCGTGCTAAACTTTTACCGTTGTAGGTGCCGTCGGTAGTGACTGCTCCTGCATCTAAGAGTACAGGCATTCTCTTAAGTTGAATATGGTTGGGGGTATTTACCGCCTCTACCGCATCAACTATATTGTCAATTGGTATCCTATAGTTTTTAGTTGTCAAACCTTGGGGGCTTACAACCTCTGTGGTGCTGTTGGGATCAATTTCGCCGTCGGGATAGAAGAGTACAAATGCTGCTCCAAAAACAGTTGTAAGCCACTGTGGTGTAGGAGAGGGCCAAAAAGCCATCTTCATATTGATTGCAGGATTGTCTTGAATAATTGCAGTTGTATTTACATAGGTCTCAAATTCTGCGCTCAATAGATTTACCGGCGAAGAGGGGTTGAGGGCATCTCTCTGATGGTTGTCGGCCATCTGTGCAATAATTATAGATTCCCCGGGCTCAACAGGATAGTCGCGGTCGTCTGGTACCTGCCAAATGGTTATACAGTAAACATATTTATCGGCATCTTCGCCCTCCCAAATTGGAAGATTGGCGGTGGCGGTAAGAGGGTTGATAGTTGCTATCGAAAGCCCCCTCACATTTTGAGTACTTTCACTGTTGTTGTAGATCTCATAAAATTGATCTCTAAAGTAGGAGCCATTCGAAGGAGTTCTTGAACCGCAGTAGTAAATCTCTTTAAATACCAGAGCTCCCGATTTTGATGCTCCTACATTTACATCTATAGCTTTGTCTCTATCTATAATGTCTATATTAACAACACTGCCACTATAGTTGTAGGCAAAACCATCCTGGTACTCTTCGCCCGTAAGGGTTACGGTATATATTCCAGGAATTATATTATCTACAGTAATGGGCTCCCCCGGGGTCATTGTTGTGGTGAGCTCGTAGTTTTCGTTGTAGTTGATCATCTTAACATTGAGTAGCTGCGGTGTGGGAGCATCGCCAAGGTTTAGAGTAACACTAATATTGGCACTTACCCCCTCTACCCTCTTAGTATTGGTCAAATCGGTGAGATTTTCACAAGAGAAGGTAAAGAGCGCTACTACAATAAGTAAAAATATATTTGTTCTATTTTTCATAATAACTCTCCTTATCTATTTAATTTTTAGCGAAAGTTCAAAGCCAAAATAGAGAGGGATTCCAAGTCTCGAAAATGAACCGGGACTCCGTTTGCTCTCGTAAAGTGGCCTGTAATTGAACATATTGTTGGCGTAAAAAGAGGCCTTTAGGTTGTCGCCAATCTCTTTTGTAAGGTGGAAGTTTAGCAGTAGGAAGGGGAAGTAAGACTCTGCTATAAACCTGGTAGGGCTACGCACTTCAAACATATAGGCAAATTCGGGATCATCCTTAAGGGCAGGGTCAAAAGGGTATAGCTGACCATCTTCCCTTGAGATGTATTGGGTAAACATTTCGTCGTTGCCGTAGGTGGTCCAAACCTTATTGATCCAGTTCACTTGAGCTGTAGCGGTAAATACAAATCCAATAGAGGGGATATTGTGTGTAGCTCTAAGGGTAGTTACCAACCTCTCCCTCTCATCTTTCGAATACTCTCTATCGTAAACTGCAATGTTCTTCTCTAAGCTGTTGAGGTTAGTTTGTGTTCCAAATCTGTGGTTGTTGTTCCACTCTGTACCTCTCATATATGCTCCGTTAAGAACAAAAGAGGTGCGAATAGCATCAATCCTTCCAAAGTCGAAATCAAACTCTATCCCCCGATTGTGGGCATTAATGTTGTTTGCCGGCGAAGAGAAGCTTACAAATATATTGTTGGTATCCCTTCCCTGTAGATGGGGCGGCACACCCTGCTGGGGATTATACCCCGGCACCGAAGCTTCTTCATACTGTATATATTGGATAAGCTTAAAATTATCTATTGCGCTACCTAAGCTGTAACCATTTTTTATACGCTCTTGGAATCCTGTAACCGAAAAACGCATCTTATTGACTCTAACATCAAATCCAACTTCCGATTTGCTGTTTTTTGCAATCTCTAAATCGGGGTTGGAGGTATCGAACACTCTGGTAGAGACAACTATCAACTGCTCATCTTCGGGAACAGTAGAACTTCCCATGGTGTTGAAGTGTACAAAATCGAAGTAGGCCTGTTCAGGATAGAGATATAGTGCCGTAGGGGCCTTGGCATGAACACCATACCCTCCTCTTATCCAGAATTTTTGAGGGATAATCTCCAACGAAAGATTGGAGCGGGGGGTGATGGCATTTTTACCATTGATGTTGTCGTACCGCCCTCCTACTTGTAATATCACCTCTCTCTCTCCTATCTCCCAAGTGAGGTTCTCTTCGCCATAAAGGGATATTTGGTTGATAAAGGGTATATTGGAATATCTCCTGGGGCGGGGTGAAGAGTTGGCCGAAGAGAGTACCCTGTATGGGGGTGTCGCCAAGTCGTAAACCTTACCGTCGCCAAGGTTGCCGTCGCTCTTAAAATTGGCACCCACCAAAATACGGTTGGTCACATTCCCAATCTTCTTTGCAAAGGTGGCGTTGATATTGGCATAAACATTTACCTCTTTACCGTAGATGTCGTAACGGTGGAAATATTCGTTTGGAAGGAAAGTTGCGGTGTATCCTGCCTCATTTGCGGGAATATTGGAAAAAGGAACAAGTGTCCATACATTATCAATTACATCGTACCGCTGCACTTGGTAGTTGGGGTAGTTGCTCAATACGGCACCATCTGTATTAGACATTGAGTAGGGAGCAAAGGCATTGCCCAACAGCTCCTCTTTAAAGGAGTGTTTATCGCGGTAACTACCCGAAACGGTATATTTGATATTGTTGAGCCACCCTTTGTTTATGTTCCAAACTCCATTGGTATTGAAGATTATTCCCAAATCTTTGGCTCCGGTAGAGAGTTGGCTACGCAAATCGTTTGGATTTGTTTCGCGGGTATCTTTACCAAGCGAAAGATCTATAGAGGTGTTGGATGAGAGATTGCCAAATAGATTGGAGTAGAGAGCCTTCACTGCAGCCCTCTGGTAGTAGGCATAAGATTCGGTAACATCCGAAACACTATAAGCGTAATCACCGCTAAGGTTCAAATTGCCTCGTTTTTCACCTAAACTTAACCCCTTTGCAATTGAGGTTTGATATATTCTGGGATCGGTTTTAAAGCGGATTGTCAAAGGCTCTTTCCCCGCTTTAGATTTGATAAGAACCGCACCGGAGGTGAGGTCGCCGTACTCTACCGAAGGGATCCCCCTTATAACCTCTACCGACTCTATATTGTCTGTAGAGATAGAGCGGATATCCAACCCCGAGCTGGGCGAAGAGCCTCCTCCAATTGAGCCACCTCCACCACTAATGGCAGGTGAAAGGGTTTGCATATTGGCGTTGTTGGAGAGTGGGGCACCATCTACAATAATGGCTGTACCCAAGCTGTTCATTTCGGAAGCCGATGCATCTATACTTCTAATAGTAAATGTTTTAGGAGTAGAAAGATTGGGATTTACAGTAACTCCTCCCGGAAGCAGTTGCATAATGTCGCTAAGGGAGCTGGTTTGAAGGTGATCCATAGCCTGCCTTGATATATTTGAGGCTGTGGCCCTTCCAGCTTTACTCTCTTGTGCCACCACCGACACTTCGGTTAGACGGAATGAGCTCTGCTGCATCTTGAAGGTTACCGTTGTTACACTCCCCGGCGATAGCGAAAAGGTGGTATCTATACTCTCCATTCCAAGGAACTCAATCTTTACATTTACCCTTCCCGCTACCAATTTTTCGAAGTTAAACTCTCCTTTGGAATTGGTTGCGGCATAGGCACCTTGAGGTAGAATTTGAATAGAGGCAAAATCTACAGGAGTTTTACCATCTTTAAGCTCTACCACTTTCCCTTTCAATGTTGCGTATCCCTGTTGCCCATATCCTAAATTGGATATTGCCAGTAGCAGAGTGAGCAACATTGAAAACGAGAGTAACACTCTTCTGAGTGTAGCTCGTCGATTTACAATCTTGTTTTCATTCATAGTTTAACAAATTTTATAGTTCAATGTTTTTCATTAATTGGTCAATCTATTTACACTTCGTAAAAGTTCTCTCTTCACTTGGGGATCCTCTTGGCGATTGGCCTCTTGGCGGCAAAATTCAACAATTTCGGGGAGCCTCCACGAATTGGTAAACCAGCCGAAAGCTTCGGCAAGTACCAATTTCAGTTGGGTATCGTTGGACTCTCTCATAAATTGAAAAAGAGTGGGCAGATAAGAGACAGTATTGAGATTACGCAAAGAGGAGAGATTTTGCCGTTTTCTATTGGCCGGGAAAGTAGAGTCTAACAGCTGATTAAAATCACTCTCTGCCCCCTCTAAGGAACGGACCAATCTATCTCTCTCTTTCCGTTTTTTATTCCACCACTCCCCCTCTTTACCCTCAACGGCATTATCGTAGGCGGCAAGAGCGGCCTCTTTGGGGTAGAGTCCTAAAGCTCCATTTACTTGGAACAGAACTCGTTTTGATGTACCCGGATCTACCTGCAGTTTAGCTAAAAGCGGTAGCAGTTGGGGCGATTGGTTGGTTTGTGCCAATTTTGCAGCAAAGCGCTGCAGCAGTTCGTAGTTGTCTGAAAGCCCCGCTTCAAGTGAAGCAGCCACCACACTATTGTAGTTGCTGTTGATAAGATTAAAGGCCATCATCCTAACTGAAGGAGAGGGGTCTGAGCTTTGAATAGTTAGGAGCTGCTCTTCAGTTAAAGCAGAGGCACCATACAGTTTTCTAATAGCTAAAGCTTTTACTTCTGGATTGGAGGAGTTGCTCAATTTTTTCCAATATTTAGTGTCGCTGCTCCTGTGGGTTATAGCCCAATTCAACCCCTCATACTCTTTTTGCGAAGAGGCGTAACGGTATGTAGGGTCTCCAATAAGGTGCGACTCCAATGTAAATTGTTCGCGAGCCCAATTTCCTACACTAACCCCCAAATCTAAAAGACCCATAAGTTGAATAGTCCAAACATCTTGGAGTGTATTTACAGAGTTTGCCCGCACCACAACGGTAGTCCCGTTGTTGAAAGGGTAGTGGCCGGCAAGGTAGTCCTCTAAGTGGAAAGAGCCGGTAAAGCAGGCATCCAACACCACAAACGGTGCGGTGGGCTTAAACTCCCTCAAATCTTCTATACTAATATCTAAAGAGGCGTCGTAGAGAGAGTCCTGCTTAACTACTTCGGGGTCGAAACTTCTCTCTACCCATGAAGAGGGAACATTGTAGTTTTTTATATAGTAGTTTTTAGACTCTGTGGTATCTTTTGAACGCCGAATTTTACCTCTAAAGAATTTCTGTGCCATTGCAATCCAATTGCTGGCCATATTGGTATAGGGCGAACCATTTAGGAGTTGGGCATCGTCTGAACCGTGATGGTGTAGTATGGCCAAATCTAAATCGGGCTGGGTAAGCTGCCCTATAAGACGGTCTTTTACAAAATCGTCGAATGTGTGATCTATATAGATTAGAGAGCCTCTCCCTTTAGAGAGAGTAGAGAACATTTCGGTTAGTGCAATTCGTTCGTCGGCCCGTGAAATTAGGGAGTTGGAGTTGTATCCATTTCCGCCAAAATAGAGCAGTTTTGAAATTGTACGGGCTCTGCTCTTTTCTGCTACAGCTTTGCGCAAAAAAGAGTCTATCATCTGGAATCTATCTTTTCCGGGATAGTGGGGAGGGCGAATACGGGCACTGTAAATAGCACTTTCTACCTTTTGAGGCCCCTGTGGCGATAGATTATAGTAGTGGTAGAGTGGCTGAATGGAGTCTTGTTTCAAGTAGTCGAATTGAAGATGAAAATCGTCGTAGAAGCGGTCGGAGGGTACCGACGATTGCTCCCAAGCCCTATTTTGATTCATTTTAAAGGCAGTAGTAAGGTGCTGTCCATTTCGTATCATGGGGATAGGTATCTCCCCTATAAAAACAGCCCCTTCCAGATTTTTACTGCTATATAATCTCTTTAACTCACCCCTAATGGAGTCGGGAACTCCCCACCTCTCCTCTACAACTATTGCCTTTAATCCGTCTGCCTCAATAGAGGCAGCATAGGAATCTATAGAGTTTTTGCACTTTTCAAGCACTTCACTATCAACTACAATTGCAATCGAAGGGTTGCCTCTTTTTGATTTAGAATTGAGATTAGTGGAACATATAAAGGAGGTAAGAATAAGAAGTGTGAATATTTTAAATCTATTCTTCATAATGGTCTATCTGTGTGAATTATACTATTAGTTTAAATGTGAATATAGTAAATAATATTTCAAATTTAACTTCTACAACATCACTAAGTACAAATTATTAATTTATTCCTATTTTTGGATTACTTTAATTATTTGTGCTACTTCAATTTTAGTGCTCAATAATGGCTAATTTATCTATTAATCGCAATTTTTTTCTGTTATGGCTAAAGTTTTAACCCCCCTTCTTTCTCTTCTCTTCACTCTTTTTATAGGAGTCTCATCTTTTGGGCAGGAGAGGCTGGAGATAAAAGGTGAAAAGGAGAAATATGAGGGAGTAATTTTTTTTGAAGGCTCTCTTGATGAGGCTTTGGAGTTGGCTCAAAAGAGTAAAAAGGGGCCTAAGCTACTCTTTGTAGATTGCTATACTACTTGGTGTGGCCCATGTGCAGTAATGGCAAACACAGTCTTTCCCCTCAAACGGGTGGGGCAATTTTTAAATCGAAATTTTATAAATCTAAAAATAGATATGGAAAAGGGAGAGGGGATAGAGATAGCGCGCCAATATAAAATTAGAGCCTTCCCCACATTCCTAATCTTAGATGAAGATGGCAAAGAGGTAAATCGGATAATTGGCGGCGGCAACCCCGATAAATTTATTGAAAAGGTAAAGGAGGCAATGCTCCCGGCCAATTCGGTGGGGGTATTGAGAGAGAACTATATCCAAAATCCAATATTGGATAATGCTCTTCTCTATTTGAAGGGGCTAAACTCTTCCCGTTTTCTTGAAGAGATGGATCACTTCTTGGTGGATCTCTCAAAAATTACAGCCAATAAAAAATTCTATTCAGAAGAGCTTTGGCCCTATATTAGAAGTGTAATTGCCAACCCACAGTCGCAACTCTTCGATCTTTTTATTGAACATAAAGGGATATCCGACACCTATTTGGGAAAAGAGAGGGTAGATAAGGAGATGGCTTCGGCCCTTAAAAATTTGGCAAGATCGTTTGTGCACAAAAAATTGGAAGTACCGGACTCTCTTACACAAGATCAATTCCACTCTATGATTGTATCTAAGGTGAAACTTCTTCCTCTTATCTCTTGGAACGATCTCTCTACACTCTATTTTGTGAAGATAGCCGAACTCTATGCCAAAGGGAGGGTAGATCAGATAGCCTCTCTTTTAGATGCAGAAAAGTTTATGGAGTTGGATAAGAGCAACCGCACAGTTCTTGAATGGGTTATAAGCAAAATAGATGGAGTGCCTAAAGAGGCACTCCATAACTACTACTTAGAAAAAGAGAGGTTGCTAAAAAAAGAGGTGAAGATCAATTCACACTTTATTATTTGAGGTGTAGAACTGGGGGTGTACTCTTTTGAAAAGTGAAAGGTGGAATTTCGGAATCCCCTTCAACCTCTTCGTCATATATTTGCAACTTCATGGTAGAGAGATTGATAACTCTACCAGACAGAACTGAATTGGTTGAATGTAGAGTAATAATACCGTGGGTAGTGGAGTAGTTATAAACCCCTTCGCTTAATATCTCCAAATCTCCCCCAACATCTTTGGCCCGAAGAGAAAATTCCTCTTCATCGTAGAAGTAGATTTCTGCATACTCAAAAGTGCGGGTAGCCTCACTTGGAATAGTCTTCCAATAGGTGTCGCTTAACGACTGTGGAAGTTCTGCTTGGGTCTGCTCTTTTTCGCAAGAGATTAGAAATAGAGGTAAAAGGAGTAACGGAAGTAAAAATTTTTTCATATCGATTTATTAATTTCTTTGTATAGGTACAAGATGGGTGCCATAAAGGTAGAGAGAGAGGTTTAACTGTTGTGGAGTGAATAAAAATTACTCCTTTGTAAAAATATGGGGCTCTCCTTCTATTACAAGAGTCAACTTTCTTGAAGTTATAAAGGTACCAACAATAGGATTCTGCGGATTGTCGTGGGGAATTAGGGTAATCCCATCTATAGATACCCCCCCCTCGTTAAGTTTGGCAAGAATATAGCTTCCTTCCTCCACCAAGAGGAGTGTTCCATCTACAGGTTTGAACCAAGCTTCGTATAGATCTTCGGATGTGAATTTTAAAAGGGTGTACTCCACCGCTCCTTCACTCGGCTGAAAAGTGCTGTTTTTCCATTGGCTCTGTGGTAAAACTTCCGATATATTCTCTTTAGTACAAAATGAGAGCGAAAAGAGAGGGATTACAATTAGAGATAAGAGTAATTTGTTCATAGCATCTATTGTTTTAATGAAACAAATATAGCTAAATTTTACAATTTGTATGAGCCAATAAAATGTATTATTTTTAAATAAAATTCTCCATATGAGAAGATTTCCAGCTACAGTAACTATTATCACCTTTTTTTTAATTTTTACTCTTACTCCTGTTAGAGGGCAAATCTCTTTAGAGAGATGCCAAGAGAAGTCGCGAGAGAACTTTCCTACTATTAAGAGACTTAATCTTCTTGATCTTTCATTAAATTATTCGCTCTCCAATATTTCAAAAAGTTATCTACCACAATTGAATCTTTCGCTGGGTGCCTCCTATCAATCCGATGTTACTGCAATTCCTCAAGCTCTTTCCCAAATACTCTCTAATATTTCGGGAGAGAGTGTAACATTTCCCACTATAGATAAAGATCAATATCAGGCACTTATAGAAATAAGACAAACTGTTTGGGATGGGGGATCCACTACGGCTAAAAAAGGAATCGAAAAAGCTGCTACACAGGTAGAGAGGGAGAGGGTAGAGGTGGAACTCTACACTCTTAAAGAGCGAGTTGCAAACATATTTTTTGCCATTATTGCACTACAGGAGCAGACAAAGAGTATAGAGTTACATTCTCAACTATTGAGTAGCAGCAGGGAAGAGTTAGAGGCTCTACTCAAGGGGGGAGTGGTAACCTCAACCGCTTTAGATCTTATAGAGATAGAGGAGATTAAGCTGGAACAGGCAAGAGTAAGAGTTGAAAGCGATTTGGAGAGCTTTTATAAGATGTTGGCTATTATAACTGGCGACAAAGAGGTGGTAGGCCAGGAGTTGGAGAAGCCCCTATATCTTCTTAAAAGTAGAGATAGGGTGGGAACCCTATACTCTCCATTAGGCAGCAACAGACCAGAACTCTCTCTTTTTAGAGCGCAGAGCAACTATTTAGAGTGGCAGGCAAAGGGGGTGAGGAGTTCAACTATACCCAAAATGGCTCTCTTTGCGCAGGGAGGGTACGGCAATCCGGGATTAAATATGTTCAATCCAGGGTTTACCGGCTACTACATTTTGGGAGCAAAAATTAGTTGGAATATCTCCTCTCTATACTACAACAAAAACTCCCTTGATAAGATAAAGTTAAATTTAAGAGAGAGTGAGTTGCATAGAGAGAGTTTCCTTTTAGAAAGAGATATTGAAAATGCTCAAAATCAGGGTGAAATTAGAAAGCTACAAAGCCTTTTAGAGAGTGACAGTAAAATAGTTGCTCTTCAGAAGAGAGTTGTAAAGGCAGCTCAAGCGAAGATGGCCAACGGTACAATTTCATTGCCTGAACTTATAAAAGAGATAAATGAGTATAAGAGTGCCTCGCTCCTTAAAGAGATGCATGAGGTAGAACTTATGATGGCTCTCTATAGGGCCCATTATATAAATAATGATTGAGAGAGGTTTAAGTTATGGGAATAGTTCAAAGTTTCTATCTATTTAAAGTTGCCTTTAGAGAGGCAAAAGAGATGATTTTTAAAGGAATGATACTCTTTAGTTTAGGGTTTTTAATACTCTCCTGTAGAGAGGGTGGCCACTCTTTTGATGCATCGGGGCACTTTGAGGCAACGGAGGTAACAATCTCTTCCCAAACATCGGGAGAGATAGTGGAGCTAAATGTAGCCGAAGGCCAAAAGGTGATGGAGGGAGAAATTTTAGCAATTGTAGATACAGTAACTCTCTCTATTCAAAAGCGCAAGATAGAGAGCCGGATAAGAGCAGTAGAGGGGCAACGCCCCAATATAGAAAAGAGCTTAGCTCCTCTAAAAGAAGAGATAAAGAGTCAAGCCAATGAGTTGGATAGGGTTACCAAATTGGTAGAGGCAAATGCGGCACCGGCAAAGCAGTTGGAGGATCTACAAGCCCACCTTGCTATTTTAAAGGAGAGGTTGGAAGGGGAACTCTCTTCGTTGGAGATTGCCGATAGAGGAATATTGTTGGAGGTAGAGGCTCTAAAGGTAGAGTTGGAGGGGGTAGAGGATATGATTAGCCGCTGTTTCGTAAAAAGCCCTATCAACGGAGTGGTGATAGAGAGATTTGTAGAGAGAGGCGAAACAGCTGTTGCCGGAAGGGCCCTATATAAGGTGGCAGATATCTCCTCTATGGTGTTAAAGGCCTATATAACATCTGACCAACTCTCTCAACTGAAGTTGGGAGATAAGGTGAAACTCTTCTCAGATTTTGGAGAGGAGCAGAGGGAGTATAGTGGTGAGGTTATCAATATTGCTACCCGTTCGGAGTTTACTCCAAAATCTATATATACAAAAAATGAGAGGGCCAATTTGGTCTATGCCGTTAAAATAGCTGTTGAAAATGATGGCTATCTCAAGATTGGAATGTACGGCGAAGTGGAGTTTAAGAGAGATTGAAGAGGCTATTTAAATTTTAAAAAATATTGCTCAAGATTCTCACCGGCAGGGAGTTGAAGGCTTTTTCTAAGCCGCCCTTTCTTTGTTTGTACAGTACGATGCTCTAAAAAAAGGATAGAGGCAATCTCTTTAGAGGAGAGCTCCAAAAAGATAAGTTTACATAGAGTTGTCTCCGATTCTGTAAGAGTTGGATGCTCCTCCAAAAGCCTTTTTGTAAATTTAGGATAGAGAAGCTCAAAGGTGTGGGAGAAGGTGCGATCTACCTTTCCTTCATGGAGCATTTTAAACATACTCTCCGACTGCTCTCTTCTCTTTAAAGCGATATTTAAAGATTTTTTTCTGTTCTTTAAAATCAACAGGCCAACTGCTGCACCCAAAAGAAGGAGAGAGAGAATAATAAAGGGGGTAGATAAGATAAAGATTAATAGGGGGCTTCTTCGTAGAGAAGATTCTCTGTTGAGCGCACAATTTATCTCTTTGAGTACCCTATATTTGCGACTAACCAACTCTGAATTGGCAATCTCTGCCAATCGGCTATAGTGGCGAGCAGAGTCTACATTCTCTCCCAAAATCTTATATAGAAGGGAGATTTTTCTATAGAGATCGGGAAGTTGATCCTTTATATGCAGCTGCTTAAGATTAGAGGAGGCCTTTTTGTACAACTCTATTGCTTCGGGAAGATTCCTTCTTTTATACTCTAAATCTCCCTCCACTACAAGCAGCTTAAAGAGATATGGGTATTGGCAATCTGCAATACGACTGTATGCTTCCTCTAAAATCTGCTCTGCAGCTTTGAACTCTCCTTTAGATGAATAGAGTGAGGCAAGATAAGAGCCGGTAGAGGTGAAGAGGTAGTTTGCAAATTGGGAACTCTCTTTTTCAAGTATAGCTCTACTGCTATTGAGTATTTTAATAGATTTTAAAATATCTCCTTTTGAGAGGTAAATTTGTGAAATATCGTTGTAGAGCATGGCTCTCCTTTGATTGGCCTTATCTTTATCTTCGTAAGTGCGCAATATTTTAAAAAGCTCACTAAAACTTTTTTCGTCGTACCCTTCAAGTTCCAATTTAAAGTAGATTCTTCTCTTGATCCTACCTGCATCTACTCTCTGTAGAGGTGTAGTTGAAGGATTAATAAGAACTTTTTCTATATAATCTAAGGAGTGTTTGAAACTTCCAAGGTAGAAGAGCGACACCGATAGTGAGAGGCCCGCCTCTGCCTCCCGTTCTCTATCCTTCTGCTCTATTGCAATTAGGTATGCTTTATTGGCACACTTTATAGCAGATACTAAATCTCCTTCAAAAATATTGTTTTGGGCCGATTGTAAAAGAGAGTCGATATGTTGGGTGCAAAAAAGTTTTGAGGATTCTTTTTGAGGATGTTCTCTTAAGCAGGAAAGAGTTATAAGTATAACAAGAAGTATAGTTAAAACCCTTTTTAAATACATATATCGACTATTTTAAGTTGAGATAATGGTGCAAATATAATTAAGACTCCCCAAATATTAAATTTAAGGAGTCTTTAAAATAAAGTAACCTATTATATTAAAAGAGATTAATAGTCTCTTTTTGGTATATAGTCCCAGTAGGAGGAGTTGGAGATTATTTCGGCAACTACCTTACGATCCCCTTCGCGAACATCGTGAGTGGCAGAGACTGCTGCATAGGCAACACGCTTGCCAACACCGCGAGACTTAATCATCTCAACCGGTACACCACGAAGCTCAAGCTCAGAAACTACTGCTGCTGCACGACGCCGTGAAAGAGAGATGTTGTACTCATCGCTGCCACGAGAATCGGTGTAGCCGGTAATCAAATAGCGCTTGCCCAAATCGGAGAGCATAATGGCAGAAATCTTATCCAAAACCTCATGACTCTCCGGCTTGATGGTAGCCTTGTCGAAATCGAAGTAGATGTTGTTGAAGAGCTCGCAAACTTCGGCAAGAGTGGGCTGTGATACAGGCTCTACAGGAACCTCTACAAGCTTCTCTACAATCTTATCTACATAACGGACAGGGCCCTCTACAACCTTCTCTACATTTACATAGTTGACTACAGGGGTAGGACGCTTTGATTTGCCCCCTATACGAAATAGCACCCTAACAGTACCCTGAATAGAGTTGGCCACTCCCTTATGAGGCATTACCAAATAGTCCCCCTGAAGGCCCAAACCCCAACGGTCGTTCAACCACATATTGACGCCGGCGCCCAACGAAATGGGAACCATACTGTTCAAATCTACAGAACCCGGGCGGTTCATATTCTCAAAAAACCACTCCATCTCTTCGGGAAGGTTGCCTTCTACGCCGGTATAGCGCATATCGAAACTTTTGTAGAGATAGTTTACACCAACCCGTAAAAAAGGATCGATATAGGGAGAGTTAAAATATTCGCCCAAGCGAAACTGAAGGCCCGGGCCAACCATAAAGAGATTCTTGCCAACATTTTCGCTGCCGTTCCACTGAGAGGTGAAGCCCATATTACCCTGCAAATCCAAATAGAGATAGGGGTTCAGCTCTGCTGCAATATAGAGGTGGGGGCCCAAAACATGGTTGCGAAGCTGTACATTAAAACGATAGCCCTCATCCAAGTTTTGGAAATTGGTGAAATCTACTCTGCTAAATTGAAAAATAGAGGCACCAACGCCCAACTCTAAAGATTTTTTGGGAGCCTTCCCACCACTCTCTTGGGCAACCAAGTTGCCTAAAGAGAGCGAGAAAAGCATTAATAATAGTATTGATATTTTTCTTTTTGCCATAATTTCTGCTATAAGTGGTTATTAAATCCCAATTTGGGAGATGTTAAATAGTGTTCTGGTGCAGATACCTCCAACATCGGTAACTTTAACCACAAATGGCTGTACAGATGCTGCACGGTTGAAGGTTTTGGTAAAGACTTTTTTAGAAGCATCAACGCTCCACCCGTCAAAAGCAACTCCAATTGAAGAGTTGTAGATGTAGTTGAAGCCAACCTGTAGAAGAAGTGGTTCATCTTGGAAGGTTATAGTTACAGTATCTTCCTGATCTACGGGTGATTGTTCAACAGATAGAGTAAAAGGTATATAGTTAAGCTGCTTAATAGTGCCACTGCGGGTGATGGGTTCGCTTTCGCTTCCCGGTATCACTACAAGAGCTTGGAAGTTGATATCCCGAGTGCTCTCTCTATTTATATAGAAAGTTATTTCAGTACCGGATGTAGGAATCACCCCTTGATCAATTACCACACCTTGGTCTATAATTGATACTGTGGAACCGGGCTCAGAGATTATCTTAACTGCAACGGGGTAGAGGCCCCAAATATTACCGTCGTGATCTAATGCTACACATGTGGTGGGATGCGAAACAAAGAGCGAAACATCGTTACAGTGGCAGTCGAATAGAGCATTCATAAAATCCTCCATTGTTCCACTGTTGCCTTGAGCTATCCAGAAGTTGTAGAGTACAGAGAGATCTCCACCCTGCAACCAAATAAGGAACGACTCCCACGAGTTGTTGCCGGTATAGGGTGTACCATCTTTATTGGTCATAGAACCATCCTCTACAGCCTCTTTCCACAATTGGTATGCACTCTTTCCATCTACTCCACTGCCACCTTGTGGACCTTCGGGCCCTGTGGCATAGATGCCTGTATCTATTCCGCCAATCCACCAGTTGCCGTTGGGGCCAATCTCCGGTACTACAGCGGAGGGACCTTGCGGACCTTGTGGACCTGTAGCAGGAATACCTGTATCTACTCCATCTATAAACCAATTGCCGTTAAAGCCAATTTCGGGATCTATCCCCTGTGGACCTTGAGGACCTTCGGGCCCTGTAGCGGGAATGCCGCTATCTGTAGAACCAATCCACCAGTTGCCATTGGAACCGATATAGGGGGTATAGCCCTCGGGGCCTTCGGGCCCTGTGGCTGTAACGCCGGTATCTGTTGAACCTATCCACCAGTTGCCATTCTCTCCAATAGTAGGAGTTAAGCCGGGGGTGCCTTCGGGGCCGGTTGCCGGGATTCCACTATCTGTAGTGCCCAACCACCAATTGCCGTTAGGGCCAATATAGGGGCTTTCGCCCTGTGGTCCTTCGGGACCTTGTGGCCCTTCGGGGCCTTCAGGGCCTGTAGCAGAGATACCGGTATCAACTCCGTTTACCCACCAGTTGCCATTTACACCAACATATGGTGTATAGCCTTCTATACCTTGTGGTCCTGTAGCCGGAACTCCGGTATCTACTCCACCAATCCACCAGTTGCCATTAGTGCCAACCTCCGGGGTAACTCCTTGTGGCCCTTGAACCGGCAGATGTGTATCAACCCCTCCTATCCACCAATTGCCATTGGCACCGGGGTATGGAGTATCGCCCTGTTCGCCCTGAGGGCCGGTATGGGGAACTCCTGTATCTACTCCGTTTATCCACCAATTGCCATTGGGGCCGGGTGTGGGGGTGAAGCCATCGTCGCCTTTATCTCCTTGGGCACCCTGTGCAGGGATTCCAGTGTTGGTAGTACCTATCCACCAATTGCCATCTTGCCCAATAACAGGGGTGAGTCCATCTTCTCCTTTGAGGGAGTTGAAGAAATCCTGAATTGGTGTATTTGGCCCCTTTCCGTTCAACTCTTTCCATATATCAAAAGCAGAGAGGCCGTGGTCGCCCTGCTCCCCTTTCTCTCCCTGAATCCCCTGAGGACTCAAAGGGAAAGAGAGCTCTAAGAAGTTGTTGCACGAAAAAGCCAAAAAGGCAATAAGGAGAGTCAAAGCTGTCTTAAAAAAGTTTTTACTCATTCTCATCTCTTATATTTAGATAATTAAATTTAATTTTTGAAATTTATCTTACAGATATAGGGCTAATAATTATACCGAAATCTATAGTAGGTATAACTTTCCCTTTTATAGTACCTTTTGTATAAAAAAAGCAAATAGTAGTAGTACAACATAGGTACACTATTGCTCAATTTTGGCAAAGAGCACCCAATTGTAGCTATTCACCTCATATTTATATATATTTATTCTTTAAAAGTAGAGTTTTGGATAGTATCAATTGTAAAGGAGAGAAGGAGATGGCAATAGTTTGCCGCTCTATCTCAAAGGGATATTATAAGATTGCCCCACTTGTAGGTACAAGGATAGAGGCTCTACGGGAGATCTCTTTTGAGGTTAGAAGGGGTGAAGTATTTGGTGTAATTGGGCCCGACGGCGCAGGAAAAAGCACCCTATTCAAAATTTTAGCCACACTTTTGTCCCCCGACTCGGGTTGTGCCTCTATAGAGGGATTGGATGTAACTAAAGATTATAGGAGACTCCGCTCCCATATAGGCTATATGCCGGGGCGTTTTTCGCTCTATCAAGATCTTACTGTTCAAGAGAATTTAAACCTCTTTGCAAGGGTTTTCAACACTACAATAGAGGAGAATCTCTATCTTATTGAAGAGATATACCAACAGCTTGCCCCATTTAAACGAAGAAGAGCAGAGGCACTATCGGGGGGAATGAAACAGAAGCTTGCTCTCTGCTGTTCGTTGATACATAAACCTAAAGTTCTTATTTTAGATGAACCCACTACAGGGGTAGACCCCGTTTCACGAAAAGAGTTTTGGGAGACTATTTCGCGGCTACAGGGCGAAGGAATTACAACAATACTCTCTACCCCATATATGGACGAAGCGGCCTCATGCGATAGAATAGCACTCATTAAGGGGGGGAAGTTTTTAAAGGTAGATACTCCTACAAAAATAGTATCGCAATATAGACACACTCTTTTAGGGGTAAGAGGCGAAAACCAATATGCTCTTCTTGCCGATTTGCGGTGTCACTCCTCTGTTAAAAGCTGCTTTCCCTTTGGCGACAAGCTCCATGTAACACTCAAGGGTAATAAGTTGGAGGGAGAGGTGCTAAAAAGGGCAGAGCTCTCTCTTAAGCGCTACTTAAGCGAAGAGAGGGGGCACAATTTGGTATCGGTAGAGTCTATAACCCCAGGGGTAGAGGACTCTTTTATGGATTTAACATTACAAATGGATGGATAGTGTTATTGTAACCGATAGACTCACTAAAAAATTTGGCGATTTTACATCTGTCAACTCTATCTCTTTTGAGGTTTCAAGGGGCGAAATTTTCGGTTTCTTGGGAGCAAACGGTGCAGGTAAAACTACAGCTATTCGAATGCTTACAGGGCTGTTGAAGCCAACTTCGGGAAAGGGAAGTGTAGCGGGGTTTGATATCTACCGTGAAGCAAAGCAGATTAAAAGAAGAATTGGCTATATGAGTCAAAAGTTTGCCCTATACGACGACCTTAAAGTGTGGGAGAATATTAGACTCTACGCTGGCATTTATGGAGTAGAAAAAAGTGAGATTGAGCCCCGCTCCAAAGAGATGCTGCAACAGTTGGGGATGGAGGGGGAGTGGGAGAGTATGGTAAAATCTCTACCATTGGGGTGGAAGCAGAAGTTGGCATTCTCTGTTGCTATCTTCCATAGGCCCGATATCCTTTTTTTAGATGAACCTACAGGGGGGGTAGATCCCGCTGTGCGAAGAACTTTTTGGGAGATGATCTACGCTGCGGCAGAGCGGGGAATTACCATCTTTGTAACTACCCACTACATGGATGAGGCTGAATATTGCGACAGAGTTGCAATTATGTCGGAGGGGAGAATTGCAGCTTTAGATACCCCCTACAATTTGAAGAGGGGTTTTGAAGTAGAGAATATGGATATGGTTTTTAGAAAAATAGCAAGAGGGGTGTGAAGCAGTTTTTAACATTGATAGAGAAAGAGTTCCTGCATATTTTCAGGGATCGCTGGAGCACTATTATTCTCCTTATTTTACCGGTGCTGCTACTCTTCCTTTTTGGCTATATGATGAATACCGAAGTGAAGGGGATTCATTTTGTGGTACACGATGCGGCAGGTAGTGTAGAGGCACAACAGATAGCTGAGCGGGCTGCAGCAACCGAACTTTTTATCTTTGAAGGATTTGCCAATTCGCCACAGGAGATAGAGTCTCTATTTTTAAATGGGACAATTAAGGTGGCTATCCTCTTTAGAAAAGATGCTATAGAGCTTATAGCAGACAGCTCCGACCCAAACAGCGCCTCTACCGCCATCTCCTATTTAAATGCCATTATATACGACTTCTATGGAGCTCCAACTCCACCTATAGAGGTAGAGAGCAAACTACTCTACAACCCTTCGCTAAAGAGCAGCTACTACTTTGTGCCTGGAGTTATGGGGATGGTTCTGATGCTTATTTGTGCAATTATGGCTTCGGTCTCTATAGCAAGGGAGAAGGAGCGTGGCAATATAGAGATGCTGCTGGTGTCGCCCCTTAAACCATTGCGGTTGATAATCTCAAAGATGATCCCCTACTTTGCAATTGCTGTTATAAATTTGGCTACAATTCTTATTATCTCCTATTTTGTTATGGAGGTACCCATAAGAGGGAGCTTTGCTCTCTTTTTGCTCTTCTCCTTTATATTTATCACCACTTCGCTCTCTATGGGGGTGCTTATCTCTGCAGTTGTAAAGAGCCAAATGGTGGCACTTCTTATCTCTGCAATGGTTCTTATGCTCCCCGCCACACTACTTTCGGGAATGGTCTTCCCCATAGACAATATGCCTTTTGTATTGAGGTGGGTATCCTATTTTACACCTGCCACCTGGTATATTTCGGGGATAAAGAAGATTATGTTACAGGGGGTGGGGCTGAAAGCAATTGCTAAAGAGCTGGCAATTTTAGCCTCTATGGCGGTAGTTTTAATTGGTTCCAGCCTATTGAGTTTTAACAAAAGAGTTGTTTAGCTATGTTGTGGTATCTGTTAGAGAAGGAGTTTAAACAATTTTTCCGCAATATTTTCTTGCCAAGGGTAGTGGTAATTTTGCCCTTTGCCGTTCTTCTCTTCTTTCCTATGGTTGCCAATTTTGAGGTAAAAAATATTAAACTGTCGGTGGTAGATTTGGATCGTTCTACACTCTCGTCCAATCTTGTTAAGAGTATTGATGCTTCGCCCTACTTCTCTATTGTAGAGTATGCCCCAAGTAGCAGAAGAGCTTTAGAGAGTATAGAGAGCAATAGGGTAGATATGATTTTTGAGATTCCACCCAAATTTGAAAAGGGGTTGGTTAATGGAGAGGGTGCCAAAGTGCAGATCATGGCAAATGCAATAGATGGGATTAAGGGGGGATTGGGTAGCTCCTATCTTACTACAATTGTTACCCAATATAGCAGCTCTATTGCACCACACCTCTCTCCTATTGGAGTGAATCTACCCCCTACCCTCTCTGCCCTCTACAGGTATAACCCCTTTTTGGTCTATAAGGTTTATATGATCCCCGCATTCATTGTTATGATGCTGAGCATCTTATGTGGGTTTCTCCCCACTTTAAATATAGTGTTGGAGAAGGAGAACGGTACAATTGAGCAGCTTAATGTTACCCCTATAAAGCGCTCCTACTTTATTTTGTCTAAGCTTATTCCCTACTGGCTTATGGGATTTGTAATTATAACAATAGGTATTTTGGTCTCTTGGCTCTTTTATAACTACCTCCCCTCGGGCTCACTACTTACAATATATCTATTTACAGCCGTTTTTGTACTTGCTATTTCGGGGTTTGGACTGGTTATCTCTAACTACGCAGGTACTGTTCAACAAGCTATCTTTATTATCTTCTTCTTTGTAATCACCTTTATATTTATGAGTGGGCTCTACACTCCAATCGATAGTATGCCCGATTGGGCCCGTGTTCTAAGCCGTTTTAGCCCCCTCACCTATATGATTTCGGCCTTTCGCTCTATATTTTTAAAGGGTAGCGGCACTAAAGAGTTGTTGGAGCCGCTCTTTACTCTTTTGGCTTTTGCTATTTTACTTAATGGGTGGGCTATTATAAGTTATAGAAAATCGAGAGTATAAAGTTCTGCCTGCCACTTTTCCCCCTTCAGGGATTAGCTTCGCTGACGCTCGCTGATCCCCAAAGGGGGGGCTTAAACCAAAACAAAATAGAGTGCTGGCTTCCCCCTTCAGGGATTAGCTTCGCTGACGCTCGCTGATCCCCAAAGGGGGGGGCTTAAACCAAAACAAAATAGGGCGCTGGCTTCCCCCTTCAGGGATTAGCTTCGCTGACGCTCGCTGATCCCCAAAGGGGGGGGCTTAAACCAAAACAAAATGAGGCGCCAGCTTCCCCCTTCTGGGATTAGCTTCGCTGACGCTCGCTGATCCCCAAAGGGGGGGCTTAAACCAAAACAAAATAGAGTGCGTTGCACTCCTTTTATTATTTATGCGCTGTGCCTTGAAAGCAAGCTTTCGGCACAGCTCTATAAAATGAAACCGCCAGCTTCCCCCTTCTGGGATTAGCTTCGCTGACGCTCGCTGATCCCCAAAGGGGGGGCTTAAACCAAAACAAAATAGAG